>ENA-OOZG01000450-OOZG01000450.1-human-gut-metagenome-genome-assembly--contig:-NODE-450-length-34105-cov-3.253157_pt1 | contig 34105 bp, 30 predicted proteins | sample MGYA00241706_ERZ501384 | MGnify/ENA primary metagenome ERZ501384 (study PRJEB25962, sample SAMEA2042742) | human gut metagenome | biome: human gut; feature: human-associated habitat; material: faeces...
CTTCACTGACTAAATTTGATGATTACGCCCCGCGCAATGCAAACTACCAGGGCTTATTTGACTAAATTCGATGATTACGCCCCGCGCAATGCAAACTGCCGGGGCTTATTTGACTAAATTTGATGATTACGCCCCGCGCAATGCAAACTGCCGGGGCTTCACTGACTAAATTTGATAATTACGCCCCGCGCAATGCAAACTACCAGGGCTTCACTGACTAAATTTGATGATTACGCCCCGCGCAATGCAAACTACCAGGGCTTCACTGACTAAATTTGATAATTACGCCCCGCGCAACGAATAAGACAGCGATTTGTGCGCAAGCGCCCATCGCTGTCTTTACTATGCTTATGCGCGGCTATGCTCGCGTAGCTCTCAAGTTACTCTCTAATAGATTTCTTCACGACACCGATTCCCAGCGGATAAGGTCCGGTGTGTACACCGATGGTAGCACCGATCTGGAAAGTGGGAATGGTGTCGATGTCGTATCCCTTCTCCTTCAGTCTGCTTACCAGTCTGTCCCTAAACTCCACGGCTTCTTCCTTATCGTAGCCGTATCCTATACAGATACTGTAATCTGCAATATCTGTCTTCTCCTCTGCCAGATATGCCAGCAGCAGGTCGATAGTCTTGTCCACGGTCTTGCGGCGGCTTCTGCCGATACCGGACGGGAAGATTTCGCCTTCCTTTAAGGTGATGATAGGCTTGATGCCAAGCAGGCTTCCTGCTACACTTGCTACTTTGCCGATGCGTCCACCATGCTTTAAGTATTCCATATTTCCGACCGTGAAAAAGATTCTTCCGGAGCTCTTGATCTCATTCAGGCGATCAATGCTCTCCTGATATCCTGCACCCGCATCTCTGAGCCTTACTGCTTCCAGTACATAGATTCCCTGAAGAACTGTGTTCACACAAGAATCACAGACATAGATCTGTGATTCGGGATATTCCTCTTCCAGAATCGCCTTCGCATTCAGCGCGGACTGCATGGAGCCACTGAATTTGGTCGTAATGCAAATACAGATAATGGGTGTACCCGCTTTGACATAAGGCAGAAATGCATCCAGGTAATCCTGTACGGACGGCATAGAGGACTTGGGATATACATCCGGATGATCCACCATTTTCTGATAGAATTCACGTACACCGATCTCTACCATTTCCTTCTGATATTTTCCCTCTTCAAAAGATACATAGAAGGGAACTACTGTAATATTTTTCTCTTTGGTAAGCTCCATGGGAAGATCACAGGAACCGTCTGATATAATATGAAATGCTTCGCTCATTATGGCATACACCTTTCTGCTTCTTTTCAGAGTTTAGCTTACCACGTTGTGGAGTAAAAAGCAATAAGCTTTTGGCATCACATTTCATTTCATGGTATTTTAAGTCTTTTTATGTGGTTTTTATAACTACATAAAATTCAAATTCTCACTTGAGGTATTTTTAGAGATATATTAACTGTTATATTTTATAACTACGGATATAATTATTTTAAAAGAGCAATTCTACGATAGGTGGACTTATATCTACGGAAAAGGAGTTGTTCTAAATGAAAAAAAGTATAAAATATAATCATGACAAATGACATTATTCACAATAGGGAGGAGTAAGTGTCAATGAACCAAGAAAAGATTGGAATATTCATATCTACATTAAGAAAAGAACAAGGGTTGACACAACAGCAATTAGCCGAAGCCATTGGTGTCAGCAACAAAACAATATCCAAGTGGGAATGTGGTAGAGGAATGCCAGAGTTAGCATTGATTGTTCCTTTATGTCATATTTTACATACTAATATTAATGAATTTTTATCAGGTGAACATCTTTTGGAAAATGGATACACAGAAAGAGCCGAAACAAATATGATGAATCTTCTCCAAGAAACAGAAAATAGCAAAAAGAAAAGTCGAAGTTCATTATTTGCTTTTGCAGTAGCCATAATAACATTTTTATTCGTCATCTTATATGCTGTTGTTGCAAATATGGGAATCAGTATGAATATGCTTTTTGTGGATGTTCCTACATTTTTAAGTATGCTTTTAGCTACAGCAGTTTTTTTGATTGGGACAAATTTAGGTGTCCCATTTTTTGAATCATTTAGATTCTTTTTTCGGAGTGGAAAAACAGTATCAAAAAGGCGATTGTTTCAAGCAAAATCGGCTATAAAGCTTGCGGGAATTACATTTTTAGGAATGGGAGTCCTTGAAAGTTGTATCGGTTTTATGGCAATTCAGCCAATGGGTGAAGGAACACTTCTTCTCAAAGAATTAAGTATATCAATTTCAATCGCATTAAATGGAATTTTATATGGATTAATTGGTTTTTTGTTATTGTTACCGATTCGAGTTAAATTAGAAATAATGTATATGCATAATTCGGAAAACGTTGAGAGTGAGTAGAAATACATAGCTACGTAAAGAAATAAACTCTATGATGAAAGAGGTGTTGCCAATGAATTTGATATGAAATATTTTAGAAGAATTTCCATTATTGTTAACTTTTTACAAACATACAGAAAATCAAATGTTACAAAGTTGTAATATTGTCATCATTGACAACGGAGGAAATGAATATGAAAAGAGTAATAATCGTTTTAGTTGCCACATTTGCACTATTTACCGATTATATACATGTCAATGCACATCCGAATTGCGAAACTTTTTCTGTCAATCAGCTTGAAAATGATAATTCGTTTATTGAACTTATGACAACTAATCCAGAGGCAATTTATGAGAAATATAATAATGTCATTGATATTCAAGAGGTGCCTTTAGAAGAGGAGATAAATGGATGCGTAGAGGCTTATGAATATGATGAAACCGGTCTGATAGAAGAATTAGATTACAATGTAAAATTAAATAGAATTGTATATCAAAGTAATTCAAACACCGTATATTCTGTTAGTGCAAATACGTCAACATTATATATTTTAACTGCAGAGGCGAGTTCAAAAACATCAGAAGATTCCTTAACAGACAATGGTGTAACATTGAAAGGGTGTATTGGATGGAATGATGTATTAGGGATAGGTAATAGCTTTGAATATGCTAGCGGAAGCAGAAGTGGTTCGATTTCTGGTGAAGGATATTATCAGGCATTAAGAGGAACTCACACTTTATGTTATGGTAATTTTGCCACTAGCTTTTATAGTACGAGCCAAGATGCTGATACTTCAGGCACACAATTTAGACTAATTGTTAGATCAGGTACAACTAGTGGTTCAACAGTACAACTTAATTTCACCACTAGCATATTCGATTAAAATCAACTGAACTTTCACTATTATGCACAAATGTGTTTGGTGGACAATTAAAATATTAAATGGCAACAAATATTCTAGGCTGAATGAATTGTAAATTTGGGAATATAGGACTCCTAAGTAAGGTGACTATCTCACTTTCATTAACATGGATGTTGATGGGTGGGAAATCCCGTAAATGCTGGAAAGTTAGAGAAATACACGAATTAATTTGTTTTTTTGCGCGATATTTGTCGATGGAATATGGCTGCCTTTATTCATATGAAGTTGACTTTCTCTTTTTCTATAGATATACTACTAATGTTAACCGATTCTATTATCAGTTAACATTAAGTCAGTGAGAATGACCCCCTTCATTCTCTGGGAACTGACAACAGCCCGGCAGAAAATCTGCCGGGCTGCTTTCAATTCTTATGCGCGCTTAGGTCTTTCGACCCTGATATCATGCTATATGGAGTAATCCAGATTCTCCAGTCTCTTTTTCCTACGCTCTACAAGATCTGCTATGGTAACCCCATCCACTACTTTATTCACAGCATTATACAGCTCCTGCCATACCTCCAGGGTCTCACAGGTATCGCAGCGTTCACAGATGTCCGCACCGTCTTCCAGACAGGCCACCGGTGCCAGCGATCCTTCCGTCAGCCGCAGGATCATTCCCACCGTATAATCTGCCGGGTCTTTTGCGATGCGGTAACCACCCTGTGCACCACGGACGCTCTTCACATATCCTGCCTTATTCAGCACAGCAATGATCTGCTCCAGATACTTTTCGGAAATCCCCTGTCTGGCAGCGATTTCTTTTACCTTGATACACTCTCCATTGTTGTTCAATGCCAGATCCAACATGACACGTACTGCATATCTTCCTTTGGTTGAAATTTTCATCCTATCCTCATTTCCGAGCATCCTCCTGCTCTGTTTCACTTTTCATATCAGCCTGCTTATTCCAAAGCAGTTCAAAACTGCTCCGATCTTTCTATGGTTTCCACAGATTCTACCTTATTTTTTCTTTATTTTTCTTTTTCCTATAGTTCATATAGGATTTGTGGAAACAACAGAAAAATCTGGAGAGCATCCACTCGAATGCTGTTCGGAAAAATCTCCTCCCATTCCTCGGAATGCTCTCCGGATTTTCGCATTACTTTACTGGCACTTCACCTTACTTGTAAGGGATAACGCCGCCATTATAATTGTCATTGATGAACTGCTTGATCTCATCGGACTTCAGAGTATCTACCAGCGCCTTGATCTTAGGCAGATTCTCGTTGCCTTCCTTAACAGCGATTACATTTACATAAGTAGCAGCTGCTTCGGAATCATCGCTCTCATACAGCAGAGCATCGTCTGCAACAGTCAGGCCTGCTTCCATAGCATAGTTGCCGTTCAGGACACCGAAGGATACTTCCGGAAGGGTTCTGGGAACCTGTGCTGCTTCCAGCTCTACGAAGGTGATGTTGTGAGGGTTCTCAACGATATCCTTAGTAGTAGCAGTCAGACCCACACCATCCTTCAGGGTGATGTAACCGTTATCCTGTAACAGTAACAGAGCACGTGCCTCATTGGTGGTATCGTTGGGTACTGCGATAGTTGCATTGTCAATGTTGTCTAAGCTGGTCTCGGTTCCGGGATACAGTCCGAAGGGCTCGTAATGGATACCGCCGGCATTTACCAGATGGGTACCTTTCTCCTCGTTGAAGCTCTCCAGATAAGGAATGTGTTGGAAGTAGTTTGCATCGAAATCACCGGACTCTACTACTAAATTAGGCTGTACATAGTCATCAAAAATCTGAATCTCCAGAGTATAACCCTGCTCCGCTAACAGAGGCTTTGCTGCCTCCAGGATCTCTGCATGAGGTACTGCACTTGCAGCTACCTTGATAGTGGTATCGGTGTCAGCTACTTCCTTGCTTTCTGTTGCCTCGGTAGTCTGGGCAGCGGTTTCCTGGTTAGCTGTTGTTGCAGCTGCCTCGCTGGTCTGAGCAGCTGTTTCGTTGCTGCCGCAGCCGGTCAGTGCGCTCACGGACAATGCTGCAACTGCGATCAAAGCAATCACTTTCTTTTTCATAATACTTCTCCTCCTAAATCTTTTGGTAAAAAATTTTAGTCTATTGAATCAGATGCCTTACATCTGCCTCAATCTTTTCGTTTTCCCTAACGGGTTCTCTTATCCAATTTCTTGGAAATCGTCATTCCGATATATTGCAGCAACTGTACCAACAGTACCAACAATACTACTGTCACCAGCATAATATCGGTCTGGTAACGATAATAACCATATCGGATCGCAATATCACCGAGTCCGCCTCCACCTACGGCACCTGCCATAGCGGAGTAGCCTAAGATTGTTCCCAGTGCAATGGTCGCATTCACAAGCAATGAGGTTCTGGATTCTGCCAGCATAACCTTCCAGATGATCGTCCACAGGTTAGCTCCCATGCTCTGTGCTGCTTCAATCACTCCGTGATCTACCTCCAGCAGAGAAGATTCCACCATTCTGGCAATGAACGGTGCCGCTGCCAGAGTCAGAGGAACGATGGTAGCCGTCGGACCGTAGCTTTTTCCTACGATGATCCGTGTCAAAGGGATGATCATGATCAACAAAATCAAAAACGGAATGCTTCGCACAATGTTGACTATCACATCCAGAATCTTATAAATGATCTTGTTCGGACGCAGTCCCTTCGGTGCGGTAATCACCAGGGCAATTCCCATAGGAAGTCCGAGTACATACCCCATAAATGTGGAAACAAGGGTCATATACAAAGTAACAAAGGTGCCTTCCACCAGCATCATAATCGTTGCATTATCCCACATAGTCTTTCAGCTCCTCCACTTCCAGTTTTCTCTCCTGTAAATAATGGATCATCTTGTTCGCCGCCATTTCATCCTCCGGCAGCTGTAAGATCATCTGTCCATGGGCGATACCGCCGATGTCCTTGGTATCCGCTAACAGGATATTAACGGGAGCCTTGCACTCCAGCACCATATTGGCGATCACAGGTTCAAATGAAGAATTCTCGGTGAAAACAATGCGGATGCAGCGTTTGCCGGACATTTCCTTTGCCTTGGGATCCACCATGAACACCAGCTTTCTTGCAGCTGCGGACTGGGGTCTGGAGAATACCTCCTCCACAGTACCATGCTCTGCCAGTTCTCCGGCATCAATAATGGCTACATGGGAACAGATTTCCTGTACCACAGCCATCTCATGGGTAATGATCACGATGGTGATGCCGTACCGTTTGTTGATGTCCTGTAATAATTTCAGGATCTCCTTGGTCGTCGTGGGATCCAGCGCACTGGTCGCCTCGTCACACAGCAGGATCTTCGGCGTATTGGCAAGAGCTCTTGCGATTGCCACACGCTGCTTCTGTCCACCGGAGAGCTGGGAAGGATAAGCGTCTGCCTTTTCCTTCAGTCCTACGATCTCGAGCAGTTCCATAGCGCGCTTTCTGGCCGCCTGCTTCTTCACACCCACGATCTCCATGGGGAAGCATACATTGTCCAGAACACTTCTCTGCATGAGCAGATTAAAATGCTGAAAGATCATCGCAATGCCTGTACGGACCTTACGAAGTTCTGCCTCAGTCAGTGTCGAAAGATCCTGATCTTCTACGACTACGGTTCCCGTGGTGGGCTTCTCCAGATAGTTCAGGCAGCGTACCAGGGTAGATTTTCCGGCACCACTCATACCGATGATGCCGTAGATGTCTCCCTTGTTGATATCCAGGCTGATACCCTTTAAGGCTTCTACCTGATTATCTTTACCAATAAAAGTTTTTGTTACATTCTTGATCTGAATGATCGGTTCCATAAGTTCCTCCATTCCAGGTTCGTGCTTTTAAGGGAAGAAAAGCGCAAATTCCTTGAATTCCTAGTACCATGCCATACATTCTAACACAAGAATGCAAGTCTGTCCAGTTCTGCAAATTTCGTCTTAAGCTTCTGCAAACATCGGGGTGGACAGGTATCTGTCACCGGAATCGGGAAGCAATGCTACGACTGTTTTGCCTGCATTTTCAGGGCGTTTTGCGATCTGTGCTGCTGCGTACAGAGCTGCGCCGGAGGTGATTCCTACCAGGATACCTTCCTTATGAGCGATGAGGCGGCCGGTGGTAAATGCCTGATCGGTAGTAACGGTAAAGATCTCATCATAAATGCCGGTATTCAGAACGGAAGGAACGAATCCTGCGCCGATACCCTGCAGCTTATGAGGTCCGGGCTGTCCGCCGGAAAGTACGGGAGAATCTGCAGGCTCTACTGCTACGATCTTCACTTTGGGGTTCTTGGATTTTAAATAAGTACCAATGCCGGTCACGGTTCCGCCGGTACCTACACCTGCTACGAAGATATCAACCTTGCCATCGGTGTCTTCCCAGATCTCAGGACCGGTGGTAGCTGCATGTGCGGCGGGGTTCGCGGGGTTATCAAACTGTCCGAGGATCACGGCTCCCGGGATGGACTTCTCCAGTTCTTCTGCCTTGGCGATGGCACCCTTCATGCCCTTGGAGCCTTCGGTCAGTACCAGCTCTGCACCGTATGCCTTCAGGAGGTTACGGCGCTCCACACTCATGGTCTCGGGGAGGGTAAGAATAGTTCTGTAACCCTTGGCTGCAGCCACACTTGCCAGGCCGATACCGGTGTTGCCGGAGGTGGGTTCGATGATGGTGGAGCCTTCTTTTAAAATACCCTTCTTCTCGGCATCTTCGATCATTGCCAGTGCGATTCTGTCCTTAACGCTTCCTGCGGGATTGAAGTACTCCAGCTTTGCCAACAGTTCTACGCCTTCGATATTCTGATCCTTCGAGTAGTTTGTCACCTTTAAAAGGGGTGTATGTCCGATCAGCTGGGTTGCAGATGTGTAAATCTTACTCATAATAGAATCCTCCTTAAACCTGAAAATTGTGTTTGTTTTTATTTCCTACTTATCTGATATGGATGTTATGGATTTATACTATACTATTCCGCTAGGAATGTCAACAATTATTTCTAAAAATTTTTGAGAGTTGTGCCGTGGAACGGAAAATGGTATGATTTAATAATCAACACGTAGCCTCCATTGGGGCTAAGAGCCGCAGACCCGCTTATATCTCCGTAGCCCCAACAGCAAGTAAGAAACGCGGCACGCTCGTACTTTAGTACGATGCGCTCATGTCGCAGAGCGTAGCGGTACATAAGCGTGAAAAGTACTCACGCTAAGTACCGACGTCTGCTTACGGCCTGCTTATTCTTACTTGCTGTCGTGACTACTGGGTTATTCATTAATCAGGAAGGAAACACCAATCCATGGCAAATAACATTTACCGCGTTCCTACTATATATAGTGATATCAAAAAAACGACTGAACCTCTCTCAGTCCAGGTACCGGGTTCTAAGAGTATCACGAACCGCAGTCTCCTTCTGGCGATGCTGGCGGAGGGAAAGTCCACGCTGCGTGGGGTGTTGTTCTCGGATGATTCGAGGCATTTTCTTAAGTGTGTGCAGGATCTGGGATTTGAGACGACGGTGGATGAGGAGAGTTGTATCGTCACGGTAGAAGGACTGGGAGGAAAGCTTCCCTGTGAAGAGGCTGTGTTAAATGTGGGAAGTGCAGGAACGGCAGCGCGTTTTCTGACAGCTACGTTAGGTGTCTCGGAAGGTGTTTTTCACATGGATTCTTCGGAGCAGATGAAGAGGCGCCCCATGGATCCGCTTCTGTCCTCTCTGGCAGAATTGGGGTGTGAGGTCCGCTGCGAAGGAGAAGATGGGCATTTTCCTTTTACGCTTACCGCTCATGGGTTCGGACAGGATCATATCTCCATCGATATCGGGCACAGCAGTCAGTTTCTGAGTGCGCTGCTGATTGCTTCGACTTTGTCTTCGGAAGATTTTACGATTCAGGTAGAGGGTACCCATGGGATGGCGTATATCGAAATGACGCAGAAGATGATGGAGCAGTTCGGAGTCTGCGTGGAGCGTCCCACGCCGGATCAGTTCCGTATTCCCGCCGGTCAGCATTATAAAGCATTAGATTATCAGATTGAGCCGGATGTCACTGCCGCCTGTTATTTCTATGCGATGGTACCGTTACTGGGAATCCCGGTCTGTGTAGAGCATGTGCATTTTGAAAGTCTGCAGGGAGATGTGGAATTCCTGCGTATCTTAGAGAAAATGGGATGTACCGCACAGGATACGGAAAAGGGAGTCCTCCTGCTGCCTCCTTCAGCTTTATCGGACGCCGGAACGCAGACTCCCGCTTTCCATGGTGTCACGGTGGACATGTCCTCCTGTTCCGATCAGGCGATCACACTGGCAGCCATCGCACCGTTTGCCGACAGCCCCACCTGTATCACAGGCATCGGGCACATCCGTTTCCAGGAGAGTGACCGTATCCATGCCATCTGTACAGAACTGACCCGTATGGGCATCCACTGCGAAGAGACGCAGGGCAGCATCACCATCTATCCGGGGACGCCAAAGCCCTGTACCGTAGCCACCTACGACGACCACCGCATGGCTATGGGGTTTGCCCTCACCGGTCTGCGCGCAGAGGGCATCGTGATCGACGATCCCGGATGCTGCCGCAAGACCTTCGAGAATTATTTTGAAGTACTTGACCAGGTGATCACGGAGATATCAGAGGGTTAGGCATATAACTGAAAAAGAGAGCATCCATGGCTCTATATTTCTGCCATGGATGCTCTCTCTTACTTTCTTTGTTCAGTTTATGCTGTTTTCAGCAAAAATGTCTTAGTTCTCCTGACCCTTTACCGCGAAGCATACGCCGGTGTCATCGGGCTTGTCCTCATCGAACTTGTAGTCCTTGCCGGGCAGTACTGCATTCAGGATAATACCGGTCAGCGCACCTACTGCCAGTCCGGACAGGCTGATGGTGATCTCGCCGATATGGAATGCGATAGCGCCTGCTGCACTGTAGTTGATACCGATGGACAATACCAGGATCAGAGCGGCGATGATAACGTTACGGCTCTTGGTAAAGTCTACCTGAGTCTCTACGATGTTACGGACACCGACTGCAGAGATCATACCGTACAGTACCAGGGATACACCACCGCAGGTAGCGGTAGGCATACAGCCGATCAATGCTGCTACCTTCGGAGAGAAGGAGAACAGTACAGCGAAGCCTGCTGCAATACGGATAACTCTGGGGTCGAATACCTTGGTCAGAGACAGTACACCGGTGTTCTCACCGTAAGTGGTATTCGCAGGAGCACCGAACAGGGATGCAATAATGGTAGCCAGACCATCACCTAACAACGTACGATGCAATCCGGGCTCCTTGATATAGTTGATACCAACGGTGGAAGAAATAGCGGAGATATCTCCGATATGCTCTACCATGGTAGCCAGTGCGATCGGCATAATAGTGATCACGGAAGTAATTAACAAAGAAGTGTTGCCGTCGGACAGTGCCCAGAAAGCGGTCTCATTCCAGTGGATAGGAAGTCCGATCCATGCAGCTTCCGCAACGGGTGTGAAATCCACGCGGCCTAAGATAGCTGCCAACACATAAGAACCAACAACGCCGATGATGATCGGAACGATCTTCACCATTCCCTTACCCCAGATATTGCAGATCACTACCAGTGCAATAGCGACCACTGCGATCAGCCAGTCTGCGGAACAGTTGTTGATAGCGGACTGGGACAGGGTCAGACCGATGGCAATGATGATGGGGCCGGTTACGATGGGCGGGAAGAAACGCATTACCTTGCCGGTACCGAAGATCTTGATCAACAGGGATAATACCAGATACAGCAGACCTGAGCAGGCCACGCCGAAGCAGGCATAAGGAAGCAATGCGGAATTGTCCGCACCGTCTGCCATAGGTGCGATTGCGGCATAACCGCCTAAGAAAGCAAAGGAAGAACCCAGGAATGCGGGTACCTTTCTCTTGGTCAGCAGATGGAACAATAAAGTTCCCAGACCTGCAAATAACAGTGTTGTGGAAACATCCAGACCTGTCAGCATGGGTACCAGAATCGTGGCACCGAACATTGCGAACATGTGCTGAAGTCCCAGCAGAAGCATCTTGGGCACGCCCAAGGATCTGGCATCGTAAATGCCATTTTCGCCGAGTGTAGTCTTCTCGCTCATTTTTCTCCTCCTGTGTCATAGACATGTGAACTTGTAATATTTGCTGCATAGAGATAGGCAGATAGTCATCTACCTGCCCACACCTATGTGACCTTATTAGTTACATGATAGCTTTTCATCGTTCCACAGTCAAGAAAAAATTTATTCCACTGCATGTTCTTTCAAAAAGTCCAGCCAGATGGGAATATACTGGGCCTTCAGGTGCACTCCGTCATAAGTATAGGATGCCACCATTCCTCCGGTCTCATCACAGATCAGCGGATTCACATCCAGGTAATATATCTTCTCATCATCCGCCAGCTTCGCGATTTCTTCATTCCTGGCTTCGATGCCCTCATTGGTAATATAGTCTCCCTGCCCGGAGCGTTCCGTGGTCACCTTCATGATCGCCTGCAGGTAGATCACCGCATCGGGCTGCAGCTGTTGCAAATGCTGTACTGCCTCCCCGTAAGCCTTCATGAAAGATTCCACCGTACCGGTTCCCATCTCGTTAATACCGATCATCAGATAGATCTTGGCAAACTGTTTCTCGGATAGTGCCTCTTCCACCGTGATCTTTTTCTTCTGCCCCGGCACCGCTACTATTTTCGAATCGAACATCTTATAAATCGTAAGTCCGGTAGAGGCATAAAATGTGGAGGTCTCTTCCAGTCCACCATATTCATACATTCCCACTGTCCGGGAATCCCCGATAAATACAGCATCATCAAAATAGCTGTCATCCACCGTATGGTAGACCACTTCTTTTGGCAGTTCTTCCGAAGGCTCTGTCGGTTGTGGTTCCTCCGTTGTCATTGTCTCTGTCTGCGTATCTGCCGATGTCTCTCCGGCTGCCGGTGTCCGACTTTCCCCTGTGGGATCTTCTGTGCCTTCCGGGACCGTATCCCCCGATACGGTTCCGTCCTGTTGTCCGGGTTCCAATGTATGACCCATCCGGGCACCGGCTGCCAGCTGCACACCCCTGTTATACAATTCCCGAAGGGGATCCGTATACACCTGCCAGTTGTCCGTCCATGTAAAAAACAGGACTCCCATAAGCAGCAGACTGATGGGAAAGGATAATTTTCTTATCCATTGTCGTAGTTTCTGTAACATATTTCCTATCCTATCCAGATTTTCTAAAAACTAAAGTACATAAATGGGTTATTTCCCTCTAATATAAGTCTCCAGACGCAATACCAGAATACCGCTGCCAGCAATATTTTCATCAGGATCTTATCCTTGCCGTAATCGTACAACTTCTCGATTGCCGGCGTACATGCCAGCCCGGATACGGCTAACAGCCCACCGTAGGTAGACAATGCTTTCCACGCATCCTCATAGCCGCCACTGATCCCCGGTGCCAGCCACATCATTTTATCCAGATAGACCTGCAGCTGTGACAGATCCGTAATGGCAAAGCACATCCAGCTTACGGGAATGATCAGCCACAGATAAATGTGCGGCAGTACTTTCATTTTATGTACGAATTTTAATCTTCCCAGCTGCCGTTCCAGCACAATGCAGATCCAGAGCAATCCGCCCCAGCAGAAAAAGTTCCAGCCGGCGCCATGCCAGAAAGCTGTCAGCATCCATACCACCAACAGATTAAAAATCGTGCAAAGTTCCCCTCGTCTGCTGCCTCCCAGCGGAATATAAACATACCGACAGAACCATTGCCCCAGTGTCATATGCCATCTGCGGTAAAAATCCCTGACCCCCCGGGCCATATAAGGTCTGCGGAAATTTCTGGGCAGTTCGATTCCCAGCATCCTGCCAAGCCCCATTGCCATCAACGAATATCCACAGAAATCAAAATAGATCTCCATGGAATAAGCAATGGCTGCCAGCCATGCCAGCGGAGTGGAGATACTCTCGAATCCGGTTACCTGCACTTCATGCCACAGGATCCCTACGCGGTCGGCCAACAGCACTTTGGCTGCCAGTCCTAAGACGAACAGCTTCATGCCGTCCTCCAGTCCCTGCATAGTAAAAGTCCTGTTGTACAGGCTGTCTTTCACCTCACCATAACGGGTAATGGGGCCGGAGATCAGCTTCGGAAACATGACCACATAAGTTGCAAATTTTAAAAAAGAATACTCCCTATCTGCATCTCCGCGATATACATCGATCAGATAAGACAATATCTGAAAGGTATAAAAACTGATCCCCAGAGGAAGTCCCGCAGAACCTCCCCGGCACTTAAACCAGATCAGAATGCCAATGTTAATACTCAATGCTGTCACGAACAACAGCCTCTTGCGCCATAACGTCCTGGGGCTGCGTTTTGCCAGATGCAGCCCGATAAAATAATTACATAAGACGGAAATCATCAAAGGTGCAAGATTTCCTGCATCTCCCATTGCATAAAAGACAATGCTACCTATAAGCAGTGTCAGGTTTCTGTATTTATGCGGTGTGATTCCATAGACAATCAGGAAAATCGGCAGGAACCACAGCAGAAATTCAATACTGCTGAATATCAAATAAATCACATCTTTCTATTTTCGCTTTACACTTGTACTATCATAGTAGCTTGAAATGAAATGTATTACAACAAAACAATTCTTAATTTTAAATGACATTATTTTACAAATCAGTAATCTTTTTGCAATTATTTCAAACATCGTTTACAATAGTTTTCATACAGACAGAATATCGTCAGGAAAGGATCGTTTTCTATGAAAGAACAGTTATACACAATTCCCTTAAATGATGCCGTAAACGCCCAGGACGAATGTCCTTTCTGCTTCATCCACAGAAGTATCGAACAGGATCTGTTAGACTTCGTCTTAGGCTCCGGTTCCTCCTACATGGAAGCGGATATTAGAGAACAGACCGACAAGGCCGGATTCTGCCGCTATCATTTTCAGAAGATGTTCGACTACGGCAATACTCTCGGCAACGCCTGGATCCTGAAAACGCACTACCAGCGTATGATCCGGGAAATGCAGCAGGAATTTGCTTCCTTCCGTCCCGGAAAAAGTTCTCTTCTGGGAAAATTCAAAAAAGCCGAGGGCAGTGAAAATACCATCGGTATGTGGATCCGCGCAAAAGAGGACTCCTGCTATATCTGTTCCCAGTACAAGGATACTTATGAAAGATACCTGGACACCTTTTTCTATCTGTGGAAAAATGACGAAAGTTTCCGGAATAAGATCATAAACGGAAAAGGCTTCTGCCTGCCTCACTTCGGAGACCTCTGTGAAGCCGCCGACCGCAAACTCTCCGATAAGGAAAAGCAGGAATTCTACGACTGCCTCCTGCCCGTCATGGAAGCGAATATGCAGCGGATCTCTGAGGATGTATCCTGGCTGGTGGAAAAATTCGATTACCGAAATAAGGACGCCGACTGGAAGAACTCCAAAGATGCCATCCAGCGCGGCATGCAGAAATTAAAAGGCGGATATCCCGCAGATCCCGCCTATAAGATGTCTAAATAGTTATCATTTTTTTCAAAATTATGATGCAAATAGGATGCTATTTTTCTGAAAACGCTTCGTCAGAGGGCTGTGTGGAACGTTCCGCCAGCCTTCTGCTTAAGTTCAGATACTCTGTGATCTCTTCATACAACATCTCCGGCTGAAAAGCATCCTCTAAAATCCTCTCGTTCATCAGTCCCTTAATGGTCAGTTCCAGCATTTTACGAAGTTTCACGGCATCCTCTGCGGAAGCATATTTACCCAGATCCGCTCTTGCGAAAACAGACTCCAGATAATCTTCCAGCTGCTGTTTTCTCTCTTCTACCGCCAGCAATGCTTCACTGACATTTTCCGTCTGCGCCCGGTTCAGAAAAGGCTGCAGATAAGGATAACCGTACATGGCATGCATTTTGCCACATTCCACCTGCTGCAGCAGAGCAAACAGATCCGTCTCCTTCGCATCCACCGCCGTAGACAACTCCAGCAACAGGTAACGGACGCTGTAATCATAGACAAATGCATATACACCCAGTTTGCTTCCGAAATAATGGAATAACAAACCCTTGCTGATAGCCGCCTCCTTTACAATATCATCCGTACAGGCATGGCGGTAACCGTGCAGTGCAAATACTTTCAGTGCGGCATTGATCATACGATCCTGCTTTTCTTTTTTTAAATCAAAAAATTTCTCATTCATATCGCAACATATCCCTTTTCATTTTACGCAATAAGGTTTATCATATAACTGTATGGACAAATGTATAAAATTCCGAACCGTTACATACACTACAACATGGAAGGAGCAACCCTATGGCTAAAAAATTTGGCAAATTTCTGCTGTTCACTGCAGCAGTAGGTACCGCAGCCGCAGCTGCTTACTACTATATGCAACAAAAAAACTCTCTGCTGATGGAATCCACCGACGCAGATGACGATTACGATGATTTCCACGAGGATCTGGACGAGAGCACGGAGTTCTCCCGCAATTACGTTCCTCTGAATGCTTCCGTTCCGGCTTCCGCACCCACGGAAGAAACCGCTGAAACCGAAGCTTCCTCTTCCTCCTCTGATTTCACACCGCTCTCCGGCCAGGCAGCCGATCTGTCCGGCGAAGAAGGCGAAACCGTCGAAGATGTGGAAGAATTTTTCGATGAAGAGGATGCCGAGGACGAAGAGCCTCCCGTAACCGAAGAATAATAGCAGTATCCTGAGAAGGTCTCACAGCCATGCATTTTGCAGCCGGCGGAGGCCTTCTTTCATGTCTGCCTCATCCATACTTCCGAATCCCAGCAGCACTGTCGCTTTGTCCGCAGCGGATGCCACCATATTCTCTGACATCCCATAGACCTTCACATTTTCCGCCGCAGCGGCATCCAGAAGATCTTTTTCCGTCACATTTCCTTTCGCCGTCAACAGCAGATGCAGCCCCGCATCTTCCCCGGAGATCCGGAATTTTTTTTGAAAAGGCTCCAGTCCCTCTAACAGCTGGTCGTGTTTGGCACGATAACGCATCCGCATCTTGTTCAGATGCCTTTCGAAATAACCGTCCCGGATAAACTCATTCAGGATTCGCTGGTCGATTCTGGATACCGTACAGGAATAGAAAGAACAATCCCTGCGGTACACCTCCAACAGTGTCTCCGGCAACACCATATAGCTGACACGGATCGCCGGTGCGATCGCCTTGGAAAAAGTACCGATGTAGATCACCTTTCCCCTATCGTCCGAGGACTGCAGGGACGGAATCGGTTTGCCGCGATACCGGAATTCACTGTCGTAATCATCTTCGATCAGATAGCGGTCCGGCTTTTTCTCCGCCCAGCGCAACAGCTCCGCCCGCCGGCCGATCGTCATCACCGCTCCGGTAGGGTACTGATGGGAGGGCATGACATAGGCCACCCTGACCGGTTCCTGTTCCAGTCTGTCCGCACGCATTCCCTTATCATCCATATCCACCGTCACAATATGATAGGCGAATGACCGAAAGATACGGTACGCACGTTTATACGTAGGATTCTCCATGGCAATTCCCACATGTCTCCCCAATATTTTCTCCAACAGTAACAGCAGATAATCATTTCCCGCGCCCACAATGATCTGCTCCGGACGGCAGTTCACCCCTCGGGAAGAATGCAGGTAACGGCTGATCGTCAGTCTCAGATCATAATCCCCCTGCGCCTCTCCCTGGGCAAACAGTTCACTGTTGCTGTCATTCAGGATATTTTTCGTAATCCGTTTCCAGACACCGAAAGGGAAACCGTTCATATCGATTCCATAGGGGGAAAAGTCAATCCTTTTTTCCTCGTCCCGGTCTTCTGCCTGTGGATCCCATGCCTCCGGTTCCGGCACCCTGCCAGTTTCCTGCTCCAGAGTGAAGATTCCCTCCAATTTGCATACAAAGTATCCCTTATAGGGTCTCGCCTCGATATATCCTTCACTTAACAGCTGGTCATAAGCATAATCCACCGTACTTCTGGCCACCTGCAGATATTCTGCCAAAGAACGCGTGGAGGGAAGCCTCTCTCCTGCCAGAAGCTTCCCTTCCCTGATTTCCTGTCGTATATGCTCATATATCTGCTGGTACAGACATTTGTCACTGTCTGTACGCAGCCGGATCGTCATATCATACATAATGTTGTCCTACTTTTTCTGACTCTTCAGTTCCTCCAGGATCTGGTCTTTCAACTCTCTTGCCTTGTCCTTGGTACGGGCATTGGCCGATGGAGATGTGAGGATTGAAGCCACCATACGGCTTGCCACATCGTATTTCTGAAATCTGGTGGCCAATACTCCGATCAGGAACTCCACCGTAATTTCATCCATACCGCACATGGGAAATCCTTCGGTCTGAAGTGCTTCCGTGAAGCCGGTATAAGCATTCTTCAGATAGGTCTCTTCCATGTTTTTCACTTCCCGGAGACGGGCCATGTCCGTATCTCCGGATTCTTCCAGATATTCGTGATATCCTCTCATGAGCCATCCGCTCTTTAAGCAGATATAAGCCTTCTCGCTGGCATGGGCACGTTTTACCACCGCATTTGCGAGGCACAGCTTATAGCGTTCGATCGCCTCTTCATAGGTATAGATATCGTCATCATAGGTGTGCAGCTGTACTTTGCTGCTGATATTCTCTTTGATCAGTTTGGCATATACCTTGGTAATGTTGTTGAAATATCTGTTCAACGCCGCATATCCGCAATGGGGACACAGGATCACATCATATTTTACCGCATCGATTCCTTCGTATTTTGCACGAAGATCCTGATCCGTGCCTAAAAGTCTCGCCTTGCCGGTCTTCATGATCTTGGCGGGAAAATCTTCTCCGCATACCGGGCAGGTGAAATTCTTGTCGTAGATCAGGTCCTTTTCTTCTATCTTAGGTGCCTCGGCCGCTACCTGTTCTTCCTTTTTCTCCTGTCCAAAAATATCCATATCCTCCAGGTTATCCAGGCCCAGTCCGGCCAACCCGCACAATTTGTCTGACATATGTTTCTCCTTTTCCAAACTTACTTAGGCAGTACATAAGAGCTCTTCAGAGATACGATACGGTTAAATACCAGTTCTCCGGGTTTGGTGTCTTTGCAGTCCACGCAGAAGAAGCCCTGTCTCACGAACTGGAAGCGGTCGTACGCCTGTGCCTTTGCAAATGCAGGCTCTAAGCGGCACTCTGTCAGAGTGGTCAGAGAATTCGGGTTCAGATTCAGACTTCCGTCCTCGTTGTATACACCCTTCTCCTCATCAATAATATTCTCATACAGACGCACCTGTGCTTTCACAGATTCGGTTGCACTTACCCAGTGGATCGTTCCCTTAACCTTACGACCGTCCGGGCTGTTGCCGCCGCGGCTCTCCGGATCGTAGGTACCATGTACTTCCACAACCTTACCGTTTTCATCCTTGACACAACCGGTGCACTTTACGAAATAAGCGTTCGTCAGGCGCACTTCGTTGCCCGGAAACATGCGGAAATACTTCTTGGGAGGCTCTTCCATGAAATCGTCTCTCTCGATATATAACTCCTTACCGAAAGGAACCTCACGGCTTCCCAGTTCTTCATTCTCCGGATTGTTGACTACAGGCAGCATCTCGGTCTGTCCTTCGGGATAATTATCAATGACCAGCTTTACGGGATCCAGGATCGCCATCATACGGGGCGCCTTTGTCTTCAGATCCTCACGGATACAGTACTCTAACATCGCATAATCTGCGGAAGACTGTGCCTTGGAGATACCACACAGCTCTACGAACTTCTTGATAGATTCCGGTGTGAAGCCTCTTCTGCGCAGTGCTGCGATGGATACCAGTCTGGGATCATCCCAGCCGTCCACGATCCCCTGCTCTACCAGCTTCTTGATATAACGCTTACCGGTCACCACGTTGGTCAGGTACAGCTTGGCGAACTCGATCTGCTTGGGAGGATGCGGGTATTCCAGTTCTCTTACCACCCAGTCATATAAGGGTCTGTGATCCTCGAACTCCAAAGTACAGATAGAGTGGGTCACGCCTTCAATGGCATCCTCGATAGGATGTGCAAAATCGTACATCGGGTAAATGCACCATTTGTCACCGGTATTCTGGTGAGACATATGTGCCACACGGTAGATAACGGGATCACGCATATTGATATTCGGTGATGCCATATCGATACGGGCACGCAGTACCTTGGAGCCGTCCTCGTATCTGCCTGCCTTCATATCCTCGAACAGTGCCAGATTCTCTTCTACGCTTCTTACGCTGCCGGGATCCTCCTTGCCGGGTTCGGTCAGGCTTCCTCTGTACTCACGGATCTGCTCTGCACTTAAATCGGAGACATAAGCCTTGCCCTTTTTGATCAGCTTTACTGCTGCCTCATACATCTGGTCAAAATAGTTGGATGCGAAGAAGAGGCGATTCTCCCAGTCCGCGCCCAGCCACTTTACATCTGCCTTGATAGACTCCACGAATTCAGACTTTTCCTTGGTGGGGTTGGTATCATCAAAACGCAGGTTGAATTTGCCGTTGTATTTCTGAGCCAGACCATAGTTCAGCAGAATACTCTTGGCATGTCCGATGTGAAGATATCCGTTGGGTTCGGGAGGGAAACGGGTATGTACGGTATCGTATACACCCTCCGCCAGATCCTTGTCGATGATCTGCTCTATAAAATTCTTAGATTCCTTCACTTCTGCGGAATCTACGATTTCTTTTTCCAGTTCGCTCATGGTAATATCCTTGCCTTTCGTTTACTTAATACTGTTTTCGTAACCTTAATCTTACCACACAAGGAAAATTTTATAAACCTTTTTTTGCGATTCTTATGTCATCTCTTCAAAATTATTCAGAAGATTCTGCGCAGGCTCTATGAACATATTGTGCAGATCATCCTCACTGGCCACCAGATAATCTCCGGCTCTGCCCGTCATATAAGTATCCTCATCCCAGATGGGGAATATCTTTACTCCCCGCTTCAGCTCGAGGGCATAGATACAGAAAGCATCCGCAGGCATACCCATACGGACATATTCCGTCAGCAGATGATTGCTGCCATCCCTGCCGTCCTTGACTCTCGGGATATATCCCATAGAACTGCAATATTCCTCCGGCAGGGGCAGATCACACAGTTCCAGGATCCGGTGAAATCTCCCGGTCGGAACCGGATGCAGCTCCCCGGTACGCTCCAGGGTGAAATACATATCCTGTCTGGTGTCGATATCCATCGTGCCGTCCTCGGTACGTATAGATACCACGTTTCCAAGCTCTGCCAGATCCGCTGCCTTCAGGCAGGCGATCGGCTCTTTCCGCCTGCGGTATTTTTTACCCTCTTTTACAGGGAATTTGCGTTCTTTCGCATATACGATCTCAAAATTGTCAAAATACTGCGTCATCCGGTTATTGAAATAAGCCTCGGAATGAAGTGTGGGATATTTTTCCTCATACAGCTTCATGCTGATGTAGCCTCCGGCCTTTTCCACATGACCGCCGCCGGAACCGATCCCCTCCGAGAGGTAATTCGACAATTCACTGGCATTAACCTCCCGGATACAGCTTCTGACGGAGAATTTATATCCGCCGCTGTCCTCGTTATAGACTACACAAGTGTTAACCCCCGCCACCTGAAGCAGGAAATCACTGATCAGTCCCAGCACATTGGGGTCACAGGGCTGGGAATGGATCACAGCGAACTGGTAATCGTCATTGTAATTACAACGTAACAGTGCCACCCCGGCGATCTCCAGCTCCTTCAGGGAAATATTGGAATTGCGGAACAGGGATACCAGATTTTTGTCAAAGTTCAGGCTCTCGCGCATATCCATATCCACCGGATTGGACAGCTCCGAGAACTGATTGGTATCCATGAACAGCCCATAATACAAAGCGGTCCCCAGATCTTTATTTTTCTCCACCGGATAATGCATCTCCTGAAGCATGGTCCATACCAGAGTCGCACAGCTGCCAAGATTAGGTTGTAATCGCATTTTCTCCGTACAGATCACTTCCAGAGGATGATGATCGATCACTGCGATCTCCTCTGCCGGGATTACGGTCACATTGCCGGCACCGTATTGACAGTCCACTGTGATCAGAAGTCCGTCCACCGGCTCCTCTCCGGGATGCGCCAGATATTTCAGCGGAATTCCAAGCTTTTCCACCATCAGCGTCAGGTTTGCCTTTCTCACTTTGTTCTTCCCGGCATACAGCAGTCTCACATCTTTTCCCTGATCACGGAAAAAACAATACAATCCAAACCCGGACGCTATCGCATCCGCATCCGGATTGTCATGGCACTGGATCGTGATCCGGTCATATCCCAGCAATTCCTCCAGCATCATTTCTCTGCTTTTCTCTGCCCCTCGTCTGTCCATAACTACGCTTTCCTCATCTTCCTTATAAAAACTATTCAGAACCCCATTCGCAAAATCGCCTTTTCAAGGCTCACCTTTTGCTCATGTGGTTACCTCGCCATATAAATCTCTAAAAGTCTGACCATAAATGGTCAGCTTATTACAGATTTACATGGCTCTGAATAGTTACAGGCAGGTCCTGTTACAGTCCTGCCCGCAAATATCTGTCTTAATGGTGGAACAGACGGATGCCTGTAAACGCCATCACCATGTTATATTTATCGCAGCATGCAATAACATCTGCATCACGCACGGATCCACCGGGCTGTGCGATGTATTTTACACCACTCTTATGAGCTCTCTCGATATTATCGGAGAAGGGGAAGAATGCATCGCTTCCCAGAGTCACATCCTGCATTTTGTCAAGCCATGCTCTCTTTTCCTCTCTGGTAAATACAGGGGGTTTTACCTTGAAGATACCTTCCCAGGTACCGTCAGCCAGCACATCCATGTACTCATCGCCCATGTAGACATCAATGGCATTGTCACGGTTGGCTCTGCCTAAGCTGTCTACGAACTGCAGACCCAGCACCTGTGGAGACTGACGTAAAAACCAGTTGTCCGCCTTGCTGCCGGCCAGTCTGGTGCAGTGGATACGGGACTGCTGTCCGGCACCGATGCCGATAGCCTGACCGTCCTTGACATAGCATACGGAATTGGACTGGGTATACTTCAGAGTGATCAGTGCGATCTTCATATCGATCAGGGCACTCTCCGGGATCTCCTTGTTCACAGTCACGATATTGGACAGCAGATCACCGTTGATGTCCAGTTCGTTACGACCCTGCTCAAAGGTGATGCCGTATACCTGCTTGTGCTCGATGGGAGCGGGCTGGTAGGAAGGATCGATCTGGATGATATTGTAAGCGCCCTTTTTCTTCTGCTTTAACAGCTCCAGTGCCTCGTCGGTATATCCGGGTGCGATGACACCGTCGGATACCTCTCTCTTGATCAGGCGTGCGGTATCTGCGTCGCAGACATCGGATAATGCGATGAAATCACCGAAGGAGGACATTCTATCTGCACCACGTGCTCTTGCATAAGCACATGCCAGGGGAGACAGCTCTCCCAGATCATCCACCCAGTAGATCTTCGCCAGGGTGTCATTTAAGGGCAGTCCTACCGCAGCACCGGCAGGAGATACATGCTTAAAAGAAGTGGCTGCGGGAAGTCCCGTAGCTTCCTTCAGCTCCTTGACCAGCTGCCAGCCGTTGAAAGCATCCAGGAAGTTGATATATCCGGGCTTGCCGTTCAGGACGGTAACAGGCAGGTCACTGCCGTCTTCCATGAAGATCCTGGAAGGCTTCTGGTTCGGGTTACATCCGTATTTTAACTGAATCTCGTTCATCTTATTTTTCTCCTATTCTACGATATTCACTATTCAGAATCTGCATTCACAAAATAAATATTTTCAGGTTTCCATATTCTTCCATTGTTTAACGGTTCTGAATAGTTACACATTCTTGTTGATAATCCTGGTCTCATATTTGCCGGTCTCGATATCAATGAAACGTACAAACAGGGAGACTTTGTTATCCTCATTTAAGCTGTTCCACAGCATATCGGTAAATGCATCCATATCATCGGAGATCTCTACCAGCTTAGGCTCACCCTGGAAGCTGGGCAGGGGATTGCCATCGTGCATGTAAGTATGAATGAAACGTCCCTCTCCGGGAAGGGGATTCTCGTAAGCATAGGTAAAACGCAGGCAGGAATCAGGGTTGCCGTTGTCACTCTTCAAAATGGACATGGCGTAATTATACTTGCCGTTCTCGATATGCATGATACCGGAGATTCTCGGTGTATAATTCGGTCCGTCCGGCTCGAATTCTCTGGTGCGCAGGGACTGTTCAAAGGTCAGCTGTTTGTCCATCTCCTCGTAAATAGTGTCTGTCTGGTCACCGTTGGTCACGATGGTCTTGTTGCCCAGGACACGTACCGGCGCATAGATGATCAGACTGGGATCTTCCAGTTTGGAAGGGTCGAAAGCCTGGGTGCGGATACCCTCTCCCTCTGTCACGAACACACGATTGCGGCTGTTGGCACTTCTTCCCATGATAAAATAAGCGGTTACAGCATATTTACCGTTCGCAGAGCGTCCGATCACGATACCTCTGCCGGGATAAGCATTGCTTTTCAGTTCCTGTTCCAGTTGTAACATAGTTTTTCCTCCGTTTATCCTTTAAAATAAAAATCCGCCTAAGCACCAAAAATAGACGGTGCCCAGGCGGTCGGCTTTCACTATTCTACACTCCCTGTGGGTAATCTCCACTGCAGCAGGCTGCGTTCCGCCAGTCGTGTAGCTATATCAATAGTAGCATGGTTGCCCGATACTTGACAAGAGGGATTTTGATAATTTTGTTACTTCCGTAACAGTTCTGCCCCAAAGTCTTCATAAAAGCGTCTGCTGCGCAGCCGTCGCTGCTATGCAGCTCATCTTTTATTCATGTTTTGGGCGCTCCGCTCATAGAATAGCAAAAGTGCCGCTCCGTGTGCAAGCACCCGATCGTCGCATTTGCTATTCTATGGCTGAACTGTTACTTCACATATTTTGCCTCGAACGCATGCCTCTCCATAGGACGGTCAAAATAGTATCCCTGAATATATTTGACCTTCATGCCCTGCAGCACTTTGAACTGTTCCGGAGTCTCAATACCTTCCACGCAGACACTGACTCCAATGGTCTGTGCCAGCTCTGCCACCATCTTGATAAAGGACTGGGAATAGGCATCCCCCGCCAGATCCTTGACGAAGCTCTGATCCACCTTGATGACATCAATGGGGATCTCCCGGATATGGTTCAGGGAAGAATAACCGGTACCGAAATCATCCAGTGCCAGAGAGACTCCCAGTGCCTTGATCCGGTTCAATATCTCTTTCATACGATCCATATCGTTGATCGCAAGACTCTCTGTTACCTCCAATGTCAGATTTTTCGGTGACAATCCGGTATCCGCAAGCGCTTTTTCCACCGTCTCTACGATATCCGGCTGTAAGAGCTGTACCACAGAGAGGTTGACATTTACTTTATAATCCGTATATCCGATATCGTTCCAGTGTTTGCAGCGGGTACAGGCCTCCGTCAGTACATAATTGCCGATAGGATTGATCAGTCCCAGATACTCCGCCAGGGGAATGAATTCCGCCGGCGAGATAAATCCCAGCTTTGCACTGTTCCAGCGGATCAGTGCCTCGGCTCCGGCACAGACATCCTTGCCGCCCTGAATATCGATGATAGGCTGGTAATAGACCTCGAACTCCCGGTAGCCTTCCACCGTGGCATCACGCATGTTCTTCTCCATATCCAGACGGCGTCCCGATACGGAATCATTGCCTTCCCGATACGTTTCCACACGGTTTTTACCGGTCTTTTTCGCCTCATACATGGCAATATCCGCTTTTTTGATCAGATCTGTCACGGAATCTCCTGCATCCGGGAAAGTGACGATGCCCATACTCATGGTACAGTAATAATCTGCATCCTTCAAAAACCAGGGTTTGCTGAAGATCTTCTTAATATCTTCCACAATATTTCCAAACCGGGGATAGCTGTCCGGCGGAATGATAATAACGAATTCGTCTCCACCCATACGGTAACAGGTATTCTCGATGCCATTGATCCGTTTCAGTGCATGGGAGATGGATTTTAACAGCACATCACCGTACTGGTGTCCAAGTCCGTCATTGATATGCTTGAAATCATCCAGATCCAGATACAATAACGCTCCTTTTCCTCCGATCTTCTTCGCCTGATCGATCTGTCTCGCCAGATCCCTCTCACAGCACATCCGGTTATACAGTCCCGTCAGAAAATCTGTGTATGCCTGCTGCTCGATCCGGCGCTGGTACAGCTTTTTATCTGTAATGTCATACAGAGAGTACAGATTGGCTTTTTTGCCATCCACCCAGGCGATCTCCTTGCACAACAGATCGTACCAGGTCTCCTTCTCCGCATGATATACCACGCTGACAGTTCTGGTTTTGTCCTTGTGGATACTGGACTGCAGCAGGGCATCAAAATTATGATCCATCAGTTCCTTGGCAAAGGTATTCTTCAATATCTGGTTGGCGAACAGCATTCTGCCCGTATTCTGATCCGTTACGTAGATGGCACATCCCACATTGTCCAGGATCTCCTCCAGTGCGGCGTAAGAACCTGCCAGTGAATTTTTCTGGATCCGTCTGGTCAGGATACTCTGTAAGATCTTCACCGCGTCGGAAGTGAATTTAATCTCCGCCATGCTCCAGACATGCCCCTGTCTTCTGTGGTTCAGAGACAGCACCATATTGCCGCTCTCCTGTTTCAGGATAGGAAATATCATCACGGCTTTCATGCCTATCTTTTCAATTTCCTCAGAGTCAGGCTTACCCACACTGTCCGTAGATACCACCAGCGGCTTCTCTGTATGGAGAAAAGATTTCTCGGGAATCCCGCTGGTCTTGTCAAAATAAGAGATCAGTCCCGGTGCCAGCCATTCACAGACGACATTCATCGTATCCGTGTCTGCCTGCAACTGAAAAATCTCTGCGCTGTCTACCTGAATGTGCTGTGCCAAAATCTTCAGCCATCGGCTCATGGTCAGTTCAATCTGTTCATCGCTGTCCAGGAGCTGGACGATCTCCGTAGTAGCCTCTATCGTATGGAGATTGCGGCTCATCTCTTCCTCTGCATATCTGCTCCTTCTGCTCTCGGCTTCCGCGCTGAAACAGGACATACGGTCTCTGTAGATATCTGCACTGGTATCCCGCAACAGATCCAGAATCTGGTAAAAAGATATGGCATCGAGCTTCTTCAGATCATATACCTGCCAGTACAGAATGATCTGATTCTCCACACTGACGGCAACTGCTGCCACATGTCCGCCATCCGGCAGCTCTTCCACCACCTGTTCCTCCAGGGATCCTTCCTGTACTCTGTCTAATGCCTGCGCTGCTTTCTTCCGATATTCTCCTAAGATCGGATCTTCCCCATCCGGTCTTATCAGGGACTTATCGATGTACGGCTCTGTTATGGCTCTGCCTTCCTTGTCCACACAAACCGCTGTGACTCCCGTCACCTTGCAGAACTCGTTCTGCAGATGCTGCAGGCGCTTTTCGTCTATCAATTCACGTAATGCAAACTCAGCCACTTTTTTGCTCCCCTGTTTCTCTGTAAAATATTCAGAAATTCCTTCCCGAATATTTATATTCTACCATGCATCCCGAAATTGATACAAGCTATTATTTTACATTTTTTGCTATATTTATTAAATTGCTTGAAAAATTCGGATCATTTTGTCAATTATTGCAAATACTTTGCATGCAGAAAAAGGCGATCATAAGTCTGACCTACGATCACCTTTCTCATCTCTTTTTTGTAAAACTTATTTATCATCCACGCTGTAGTTCGGAGCTTCCTTGGTGATGTGGATATCATGAGGATGGCTCTCCTTCAGAGATGCTGCGGAGATCTTCACGAATCTGCCGGTCTCTTTCAGGGTTTCGATATCCTGTGCACCGCAGTAACCCATACCGGAACGAAGACCGCCGAGTAACTGGAATACGGTATCTTCTACGCTGCCCTTGTAAGCCACACGGCCCTCGACACCTTCGGGTACCAGTTTCTTTGCATTCTCCTGGAAGTAACGATCCTTACTGCCGTTCTCCATAGCCGCGATGGAGCCCATGCCACGGTATACCTTGTATTTTCTGCCCTGGAACAGTTCGTATTCTCCCGGGCTCTCCTCGCATCCTGCGAACATGGAACCCATCATACATACGTTACCGCCGGCTGCGATTGCCTTGGTAATATCTCCGGAATACTTGATACCGCCATCAGCAATGATGGGAATACCGTATTCTTTTGCCACGCTATAGCAGTCCATGATAGCGGATACCTGGGGAACACCGATACCTGCAACCACACGGGTAGTACAGATGGAACCGGGTCCGATACCTACCTTAACGGCATCTGCACCTGCCTCGATCAGTGCACGGGTTGCGTCGCCGGTAGCTACGTTACCTGCGATCACCTGCAGATTGGGGTATTTTTCCTTGATCATCTTCAGACAGTTCAGTACGTTCTGGGAATGACCGTGTGCGGAATCCAGTACGATGACATCAACCTTGGCTGCTACTAAAGCTGCCACACGATCCAGTACATTTGCGGTGATACCTACGCCGGCACCGCAGAGCAGTCTGCCCTGGGAATCCTTGGCTGCCAGAGGATATTTGATGGTCTTCTCAATATCTTTGATGGTGATCAGACCCTTGAGGTTGAAGTCCTTATCTACAATAGGAAGTTTTTCCTTTCTTGCTTTTGCCAGGATCTTCTTCGCTTCTTCCAGAGTGATACCTTCGGGAGCGGTGATCAGGCCTTCGCTGGTCATGGACTCCTTGATCTTCTTGGTAAAATCAGTCTCAAACTTCAGATCACGGTTGGTGATGATGCCGACTAATTTTCTGCCCTCGGTGATAGGCACACCGGAGATCCTGAATTTCGCCATCAATGCATCTGCGTCTGCCAGAGTGTGCTCGGGAGACAGGGAAAACGGATCGGTGATGACACCATTCTCGGAACGCTTTACCTTATCTACCTCTTCTGCCTGTGCCTCGATAGACATGTTCTTATGGATGATACCGATACCACCCTGTCTTGCCATAGCGATCGCCATGCGGTGCTCGGTAACGGTGTCCATTCCTGCGCTCATCATAGGAATGTTCAGCTTGATCTTTTTTGTCAGCCATGTGGTCAAATCCACCTGATTGGGGACTACCTGAGAATAAGACGGTACCAGAAGTACGTCGTCAAAGGTAATGCCTTCACCAATAATCTGTCCCATTTTCTCTCCTCCTGTGTTCATTTGATAAGATTTGTGAATGATTTGTTTTAATAATATAAGTAATACTTATAAGAACTATTTGCTGTGCTTATAACATTTCCATGAGTTTAGCAAAGTTTTCTATGGCTGTCAACCGGATATTGCATATTTTTGTATCAAAAAAGGATTCCGATGCATCCTGTTCACCGGAATCCTTCTGTTCATGAATCACTCACTGATCATTATTCACTGAATACCTTACGGGGTGCCACGCTCTTGAGCACTTTCACCAGTTCCTCGTTGGGGCTTAAGATGATCTTCTCGCCACCTTCATAATACATGGCATAACGACCATCCGGCTGCAGAACCTCGCCGATGCTGTAATCCTTCTCCTTCACCTGACGGTTCTTGAAGTTGTCCAGATGATACGAATAGACCGGTGCAAATACTTCCATGCGGTCCAGGCTGTAAGTAGCTACACGCTTTCTCTTACTCTTTGCCATGATCTTGTCCACAGACAGTTCCTTATCCAGATAGAGATATTCATACTCCAGATCCGTGAACATATTCAGAAAATAAGCTCCCACACCCGCGACAAGAGCTATAGGCAGGAAAATGATAAATACAAACATTACCAGACAGCTTAACACCGTCAGGGTAACCAGTAATACTTTTAAGATTTTTGCCCATGTGGGCTGCTTTGCTTTTACCAGACATTCTACGTAAGAATCACTCATGTTTCGTTTCCTTTTCTCTTCCTTTATTCTGTAACAGAAATTTTCCGTGTCGTTCTTCCATTTCTTCGGGAAATCTCTGTTTACGTCTGTCCGGATTCTGTTTCTCCTGACAATCGCTTTCTATTATGATATATCATCCGTGGAAAACTTGCAAGATATGCCCGGATTTTTGGGGCGATTTAATTCTTTTTTTAGAATCCTCTTGCACTTCCTTCATTGACTTTCGGATATGGAACCTTTATCATAAATCTATATCAAGCGCAGAAAGGCGGTTTTTCCATGGCGGTAATGGATGAATTTAAAGAAGAACGGGAAGCACTGAAACGCGGCACTCCTAAACAGAAGCTGGCGTATTTCTGGTATTATTATAAATGGCATGTGATCATTTCCGTGATCATCATCGGTATGCTCGTAAGCTTTATTTACCAGTTCGTAAACCGAAAGGATACAGCTTTTAACGCTGTTTTATTAAATGCAAGCCTCTTAGACCAGATGTCTTCCGAGCAGCCGGATTTCCTTACGGATTTCGCCGAAAAAGAGGGCATCGATCTGAATACCAGCGATATCACCTTTGATACTTCTATTCGTATCGTGGAAGACAGCATGGACGAGGTCTCCGTCACTTCTACCCAGAAGCTGATGGCATATGTGGCAGCAAATGAGCTTGACAGCATGATCACGGATTTCGATTCTTTCCAAAAATATGCCAACAGCAGCCTGTTCTATGATCTGCGGGATATCCTCACAGAAGAACAGCTCCAGGCACTGGAACCTTATTTCTATTACGTGGACAGAGAAGTGGTGTTGGCGATCGAGGCAGCAAACGATGATCTGAATACCGATTATACTCCGGAATATCCCGATCCTCTTCACCCGGAAGAGATGCAGGATCCCGTCCCGGTGGGCATCTGCCTGACCGACTGTAAGGATCTGACCGACAACTATTACTTCCGCGGAGACGGTATCGTCATGGGCATCTACGCCAATGCGGAACATGCGGATACCGCAGTGGATCTGGCGGAATATTTATTGAGCAAATAGAAATTTGCAACACCGAACTTAAAAGGCATGCCCCGTTGTGATGGGACATGCCTTAATTTTTTTTAAAAATCCAGATCGCGGAAGCGGTTTGGTTTCTTGGGCTTGCGCCGCTTTTTCGCCTGTCTGATAGCTTCTCTCCGCCTGCTTTGCAGGTCCTGGTTCACCGAGCGGTACCGGGATCTGGAGCGCTTTCTCCTGCGGCCAAACCGCCACGTCAGCCTGGTACTGCGATGTGCGAATTGATAGTTCTTAATAAACGCCCGGATCAAAAGTATCAGGAAGATCACTACAGCGATCCCCAGTATCCAGAAAAATACCTTGATCACATTGATAAATATCACTGCCGGACCGCCGGAGGCCGTATCTTCTTCCCCGGAAGCTGCCGGCTGCGTAGCCCCGGTGCTGTCCGGCTCCTGCGTCGCTGCTGTAGCTTCTGCCCCATCCGTTGTGCCTGTGGTCTCGTCCCCAAACACACTGCTTCCTTTTTCCGAAGCCGTGAAATCTATGGATGCCGTTCCCAGTACCACATCATTGTAGGTATAGGTGATCACGGCAGCCTGCCCCGGCGCGGTATTGTCGTAGGAGATTGCGGACACAGCATCCCGGAACGTAATCGTGTTGGGCAGGGTAATACTGTCGTTTTGGTTCAATTGCAGAATCGGTTTGGAATTTCCGAAGATATCGTTGCCGCTGTAAAAAGCTCCCGCATTGTCGATATTATATTTCGTCTCCGTCTGAGAGATGTTTGCTCTCTGGAAATTACTGAATCCATAGTCGAACAGCGCAATCGTATCTTCATAATAATTAGGGTTCTCATCCTTCATCACCACGCAGATCAGCTTCATGCCATCCTTCTCCGCGCAGGAGACCAGGGTGCTTCTCGCCACATCGGTATAACCGGTCTTACACCCTACCAGGTAGGGATATGCGTATTTTCCGCCCGGGATCAGTTCCATCTTATTGACTTCCATGATGTCATCCGGTTGTCTCTCCGACGGCAGAATGTGCAGCATGTGCGTCATGGTCATCTTGCATAATGCTTCATTGGCAAAAAAAGCTCTGCCGATCATCGCCAGATCATAGGCGCTGGTATAATGCTCCTCATTGGGAAGACCGTTGGGATTGACAAAATGAGAATCCACACATCCCAGTTCCTTCGCACGCTCGTTCATGATATCACCGAAATCCTGCCAGGTCGTCCCCGAGATATGTTCCGCCACTGCAAAAGAGACCTCATTCGCTGAACGGATCAGAATCGCATTCAGACATTCCTCCATGGTCAGCTGCTCTCCCGGCTCGATGGCGATATGGTTGCTTCCGGGGTCGATATCATGTACCGCATCATAGGAGAAATCCACGATCTCATCCATGCTGCAGCGTTCTGAAGCAATCAGGGTCGTTAATATTTTCGTGGTACTGGCGGGATATTCCTTTTGATGAATATTTTTCGCATATAAGATAGCGCCGGTATCCGCATCCATCAAAATTGCAGATTCCGCACTGATCACCGGTCCTGTAGGCCAGTTCGCCACTGCATTGGACTGCACTGCCAGTGACTGATTGTAGGCAATGTTCTCCTCTTTGATGGTGGTAGCCGAAACTGTAAGTCCATCAGACGCAAAAAGGCAGATAACGCTGATTCCCATGACTGCCTTCGTAAAAAGTGTTCTATATGATAAATGCTTAAAAAAACGCATGTATAAATCCTTCCTGATATATCTTTATAAACCTTTATAAAAATGGTGTATGATAATGCACATTCTCTATCATACACCATTTCACTTAAAAACCAAAGTGCTAACTTAATTTTTTTCGCATATGTTCCTGTCCGTCAAAATCTTTCCAGACAAACTCGCTGCCTTCCCAGATCATGTATCCATGCCAGCTGTCTTCCTTGGGCAGTGACACCGATCCGGGATTCATATAAATGTAAGATTCCTCTTCGTGTACAGCGCACTTCGGCACATGAGTGTGTCCGTGCAGCAATATATCCCCGGGATGCAGCGGCGGAAGCTTCTGTTCGTTATAGATATGTCCATGTGTGGCATAGACTGCCGTCTCCCCTTCCGCAATCACACAGTAATCCGCTAACACAGGGAATTCCAACACCATCTGGTCCACCTCAGTATCACAATTGCCCCGGACGCAATAGATGTCATTTTTACGGGCATTCAAAAGTTCAATGACTTCCTTCGGTGCATATCCTTCCGGGAGGTCATTGCGGGGACCGTGATATAAGATATCCCCCAACAACAGAAGTCTCTCCGCTTCCTCTTTTTCATATGCCTCTAATAATTTTCTGCAATAGTATGCCGAACCGTGAATGTCCGACGCGATCATCCATTTCATCCTCTTTCCTCCGGGTTTTATATGAAACCAGCCACGACCGCCCGATGCAACAGGGTCGTGCACAACCACCTGTTCCGTCAGGGGCATGCATAGTCATCCATTCCAACAGGGTCACTTGACAAGCTTTCCAAGATAAAGTACATTGACAATACAGATTCTACACGAATCTGCAGCATTCATCAAGAAGAGTCATTAAATAAGAAAAATCATCAAACAGGAAAAATCATTAAATAAAGAAAGGTTATCAAATATATGAGATTACGCAATATTACCGGCTCCCGTGAAGTGATCGCAGAAAGTCCTTACGTGGTACCGGAAGATACTTTGGAAAGCTGCCCCGGAACCTGGCATGAGATCTTTGGTAACGATCACCCCATTCATATCGAGATCGGTATGGGAAAGGGACGTTTCCTGCATACCCTCGCCAAATCAAATCCGCAGATCAACTATGTGGGCATTGAAAAATATTCCAGTGTCCTGCTCCGTGCGATCCAGAAAATGGAGGAAGATGAGCTTCCCAATCTGAAATTCATCCGCATGGATGCCGAAGATATTGACAAGGTATTCGGGAAGGGTGAGGTCGACCGGATCTATCTGAACTTCTCCGATCCCTGGCCGAAGGACCGCCATGCCAAGAGACGTCTGCCCTCCAGACAGTTCCTGGCACGCTATGATGTGATCCTGAAAAAAGAGGGCACACTGGAGTTCAAGACAGACAACCGTCCTCTATTCGATTTTGCAGTCGAGGAACTGGAACCCGCCGGCTGGCAGGCGCAGGTGATCACCTACGATCTGCACAGTGATCCTGCACTGATGGAAGGCAATGTCATGACGGAATACGAGGAGAAATTCTCTTCCATTGGCAACCCTATCTGCAAATACATTATTTTTAGATAACAATTCATAATACACTCATTTTTTTGAAATAATTCATAACACATTGATTTTTTTGAAATAAATAAATCATAGTACACTCATTTTTTTGGAATACTTGTAACTATTCAGAGTCATGCAAAACTACGATCTGCGAATGCTTGCATTCAAGCAGATAAGAAGTTTTATATGGTGAATATGGTTCTGAATCGTTACAAAAACTTAAGACATATCGGCTGCTTACATTCAGCCGGGAAAGGAAGGATCATTATGGAATACACTTTTACTGCTGCAAATTTTGAAGAGGAGGTTCTGCAGTCGGAGCTTCCCGTCCTGGTAGACTTCTACGCTGACTGGTGCGGTCCCTGCAAGATGATGGGACCTGTGGTGGAGAAATGTGCCGAAGCTTATGCCGGTAAGATGAAGATCGGCAAACTCAACGTGGATGACAACATGGCGATCGCGCAGAAGTACCGTGTGGTAAGCATTCCGCATTTCATCGTGTTCAAAAGTGGAGAGCCCGCTGTAACCTTCGGCGGTGCCATGTCCGAAGCCGACTTTTGCCGGAAGCTGGACCAGGTGCTGGCATAACTTGAAAGTTACGCGGGCAATGAGCCACGCATAGGCAAAATAAGAACCGTGATTGGGAGCTTGCTCACAA
>ENA-OOZG01000452-OOZG01000452.1-human-gut-metagenome-genome-assembly--contig:-NODE-452-length-34001-cov-4.494167_pt1 | contig 34001 bp, 26 predicted proteins | sample MGYA00241706_ERZ501384 | MGnify/ENA primary metagenome ERZ501384 (study PRJEB25962, sample SAMEA2042742) | human gut metagenome | biome: human gut; feature: human-associated habitat; material: faeces...
GAGCGCTTACAGAAGTAGCTGGTATATCAGGTGCTTTAGGTAAAATAGCTGGACTTAAAAGCATTATTGGATCTGAATCTATCTTCATTGTAGTACAAGGTCTTGCTAAATTAGCAACGGCTATGAAACAGTTCGGTAACATGTCTTGGAGTGAGATAGGACATGGACTTACCGGAATGGGAGGAGCGCTTACAGAAGTAGCTATTGCTGCGGGTGTTCTTGGCAAACTATCAGGTTTATCTGGAATATTTGGCTCTGAGACAATTGTTATTCTTATCAATGGACTCGGTGATCTTGGAAAAGCGTTAAAACAATTTGGCGGTATGTCCTGGAACGAAATTGCAAAAGGACTTACTGGAATGGGAGGAGCGCTTACAGAAGTAGCTGGTATATCAGGTGCTTTAGGTAAAATAGCTGGACTATCCGGAATGTTTGGTGCCGGATCAATCAATGTAACTATTCAAGGACTTGGTAAATTAGCAGATGCATTGTCTAAATTTAGCGGACTTTCATGGGGAGAAATCAAACGAGGACTTACTGGAATGGGAGGAGCACTTACAGAAGTAGCAACCGTATCCGGAGTACTCGGTAAACTTGGTGGGCTTGCTTCTTTGCTTGGAGCTGGATCACTATATGTAGCAATACAAGGTCTGGGTGATTTAGCAGATGCCTTACAAAAATTTGGAAGCATGTCCTGGGGCGAAGTAACCAGAGGATTAACATCTATTGGAACTGCTTTGGAAGAAGTCGCTGCTGGAAGTTTGATAAATACGCTTTCGGGGCTCGGTGCGATGTCTATAAATAAAATCGCAAAACCATTAGGAGACCTTGCCGATTCTGTGAAAAAATGGAACTGTGTTACTGTACCAAAAGGGCTTGGAAAAGAACTAAGCACTCTTGCAAAAGGAATTCGGAGTTTTACGTTTGATGGACTAGGCGCTTCAGCATTAAGTAAGGCAGCTCCAAGTATCGGAGAACTGGCTGATTCTATCAAGAAATGGAGTAATGTAGCTATTCCGTATGGATTAGAAAGCGGATTAACTCAAATATCCAATGGTGTAAAAGCATTCACTCTTGCATTTGCGGGTGGATTATCTCTTAATACCGTGATTAAACCTTTAGGACAGTTAGCCGATTCTATTAAAAAATGGGATGGAATAACTGTACCGTATGGAATTGAAGACAGTCTAACTCAGATAGCAAATGGAGTGAAAGCATTTACTCTAGCTTTCGCAGGCGGATGGTCTTTGAATACTGTTATTGAGCCATTAGGACAGTTAGCGGGATCTATAAAAAAATGGAACGGGATTTCTATCCCATACGACATTGATGAAGGGCTCACCCAGATAGCCACGGGAATTAAATCATTCAGCTTAGCATTTGTGGGTGGCTGGTCACTGGATACTGTCACTGGACCATTGGGCGATCTTGCCGATTCACTAAAAAAATGGAACAGTGTGATTGTCCCAAACGGTCTTGGAGAACAACTTACAGATCTTGCAAAGGGCGTAAGAAGCTTCACATTTGATGGCTTTGGTGCTTCGTCACTAAATTCTTCTGCAAAAGGACTCAATTCTCTTGCAAGCGCATTGAGAAAATGGAGTAATGTACAATTTCCGAAAGATGCTATAGATCAGCTTAGCAGCCTTGCAAAAGGAGTACGAAGCTTCACCTTTGATGGTGCAGGTGCTTCATCATTAAGTACATCAGCTACAGGAATCGGAGAATTGGCTACCGCACTCAAAAAGTGGTCTGGAGTAACAATACCTGCTGGACTTCAAAATGGATTAAAAGAAGTAGCAGATGGCGTTAAGAAATTCACCCTTGCATTTGCAGGTGGCTGGTCATTGAATGCTGTGACCGGTCCTCTTGGAGATTTGGCTAATGCTGTTAATAAATGGAATAATGTTTCTGTCCCAGATGGAATAGATGCAGATATGCAAAGAATCGCTGACGGAGTAAAAACGTTCAGTTTGGCTTTCGCAGGCGGATGGACATTAAATACGGTTGTTGCACCACTTGGTGAATTGGCAGGTTCGATTAAAAAGTGGAACGGAGTAACAATTCCAGATGGACTCGAAGAGGGATTGACTCACGTTGCAAATGGAGTTAAACAATTCAGTTTGGCTTTCGCAGGCGGATGGTCTTTGGACACTGCTACAGGTCCACTCGGTGAACTGGCTGTTGCTATTAGCAAATGGAACGGAGTAACAATTCCAGACGGACTTGAAAATGGGTTAAAACGCATTTCAGATGGAGTAAAAGCATTCAGTTTGGCTTTCGCAGGTGGCTTGTCATTAGACACTGTAACTGGTCCACTTGGAGATTTAGCCGGTTCTATAAAGAAATGGTCTGATGTAATCATTCCAGATGGACTTGAAACTGGACTAACATCTATAGCAAACGGTATTAAACAGTTTAGTTTAGCATTTGCTGGCGGTTGGTCACTGGATACCGCAGTAGAACCATTAGGACAGCTCGCGGGATCGATTAAAAAGTGGAACGGTGTAACCATACCAGATAATCTTGAAAATGGAATGACCCAAATAGCGAATGGAGTAAAACAGTTCAGCTTCGCGTTTCTTGGCGGATGGTCTTTAGATGCCTCCGTTGGACCAATTGGCAATCTGGCAGGAGCTATAAAGAAGTGGAATGGTGTAACAATACCAGATAATCTTGAAAATGGAATGTCTCAAATAGCGAATGGTATTAAAGAATTTGCGTCTGCATTTATAGGAGGATGGTCACTTGATGCTGCAACCGGACCAATTGGGAAGCTTGCTGGATCTATTAAAAAATGGAACAGTGTAACTATTCCAGACGGATTAGAAAAGGGTCTAAAATCGATAGCAAATGGCATTAAGTCATTTAGTCTAGCATTCGTAGGAGGATGGACGCTTGACGCTGTAACTGGACCAATAGGCACTCTTGCTGGTTCTATAAAGAAATGGAACGGGGTAACAGTACCAGATAATATAGGTACCCAGCTAACAAACTTAGCTACTGGTATAAAAGCATTTAGTGGCATCGAAGATATCTCGTCTACTGTAAGTAGTGTTGGAAAAATCGCTAATGCTATGTCGACACTTACTGGAGTTAACTTTGCTGGTATTAGCGGCGGAATAACATCATTTTCTACATCTATTACAAATCTCGTATCTGCAACATCATCTTTATCAGGAGTTGGTGACAGCATTGTCAATAATATAGTAAATCCTATAGTCAATGCTAATACTTTATTATCTGGTGCTATTACAACAATGATCAATTCTGCTGTTGCATCATTATCTGGATGCAGTAGCAAATTCAGCACCGTTGGTCAGCAAGCAGCAGACGGATTTATTACTGCAATTTCATCAGCAAATGTTAGAGCAGTATCAGCTATAACTGGTATGATGTCTGCTATGGGATTAGCCATTTCTTCAAACAGCACATCCGTATCAGCTTCATTTACTACTATTATGAATAATGCTCTAAATATTATCAATGTAAGACGAGGCAACTTCACAACAGCTGGTTCCGGTCTCATGACATCACTCAGAACCGGTATTTCATCAGGATCAAATGGAGTTACTTCAATAGTAAATACTACAGTGTCCAGAGCCAAAACAATTGTAGATGGCAAGAGATCTCAGTTCAATCAGTCTGGTAGAAGTCTTATGACAAATCTCTGTAATGGACTTCGTTCTGGTGGATCTGGGGCTTCGTCAGCTATTTATTCGGCATTGAGCAGTTGCAGTGGAGCTATTCGATCCTTCTATTATTCATTCTATTCTGCGGGTGGATACCTTGGAGATGGACTGACTGAAGGAATGGCGTCAAGAGAATCAGCTGCGTATCGTGCTGGTTATCGCCTTGGTCAGCAAGCAGTACAGGGTGAAAAAGACGGTCAGAAGTCACATTCACCATCAAAGCTGACAATACAGGCGGGTAAGTGGCTTGGTGAAGGTCTTGTTATTGGTATGGATAAGATGGGTAAATCTGTCTACAAATCCGGTAAATCTATGGGTGCGAATGCTGTTCAGAGTATATCATCCGCATTATCTAGGATCAGTGATGCTAATATATCGGATGACACATTTACACCGACAATTCAACCAGTAGTTGATATGGCTGAACTTCAAAATGGATCTCGTACTTTGTCGATTGGTGCTGATCTTAGTGCAAGATTATTATCGCAGCCAGTAGCATCTTTACAGGATATGCTGAATAGTACACAGGATAGTATCAATGCAAGTAACAATCAAGTTATTGATGCTATAAATGCACTTAGAGCCGATCTGAATGCATTCTACTCAGACGATGAAAAAGAGATAGCACTGTACATGAACTCAAAGAAAGTGGCTTCAACACTTGCAAAAGATATGAACAGACAATTAGCAGTATTACAGAAAAGGGGTGCATACTAATGAGTTATCCAGATTATCCAGAGAACAGACTTATTGTAAATGGAGTTGATCTGACTCTCAAATATGGTTTGATTCTTATAGATGGATATAAATTAGATCCCCCTGAAGTGAAAAAATATGAGGTAGATATACCTGGCGGAGATGGTGTTATTGATTTAACAGAGTCTCTGCTGGGCGACTCTGCCTACAAAAACCGGGAGATCGAATTAGAGTTTTACATTATCGATATAGGTCGATTTGAAGATATCATGACAGAAATCAACCGGGAACTGCATGGAAAGTCTTTTGATTTTAAGCTTACTATGGATCCGGAGTATACATATCACGGAAGATTTAAGATATCCGATCAGAAACAGAATGCGTATATGAATGGTCTTGTTGGCTCTTTCAAAATGACAATTGATGGAAATCCATACAAATATAAGAACGACGCTATATATTGTGTGAATGCAGTAGGCGGGAAAACAGTACAGTTTGAAAGCGGACGAAAAAGAGTACGACCAACAATCGAAACTGATGGCTTCCTGAAAGTAATATACAACAATAAGTTGTATACCTTGCCTCAGGGTACTTGGACTTTAAACGATGTTATCTTTAAAGAAGGCGTCAATGAAGTATATTTCAATTCATACGATGTTAAGAATCTTACATGGGGGCAACTCAAAGAATCAAAGGTTACTTTCGGTAGATTCAAAGATAAGCGTCTATATGAATGGTATAAATCGAATGGTGACGGTCATTACGTAATCAGCACATGGGAGAAATTATCAGAACAGAATTGGCAGGATCTGTATAACAAGACATGGCGAGATCTCATTTATATGGCTGATATAACAGAAAACATCAAAGACGTATATGTAAAGTATAAGGTAGGTGATATTTAATGCCAAATCTGTCAACTAATATGGGATTTAATCTGTTTTTGGAAAGTGATGTTGTAGACTTTGAGCAGGTCAATGCAAATTTTGAAAAACTGGATAAGATGGTGCTCTGTATAGAAAGCGGAACAAAAACGGCAAGTTATTCCGGTAATACAACCGGTAATGCTACATGGAACTATAAGAAATATTCTGATGGTACTATTGATCTCTACACAGCAATTGGTTTTGACACATTGAAATGCAATCAGGGATCAAAAGCTCCATATTATACAGGGAACTGCAGAGTGTATTTTCCATTTACTATAACCAGGATTGATAATGTACAGATGCATATGTCATCTGAGACTAAAGGATGGGTGTGCAATCTGACCGGAAAAGATGTAGTAGATTATATCTTATTCAATATTATGGGAACGGAAAGTGAAAACAATTATGTATTCAAGAAAGTATTCATCAGTGTGAAAGGGCGGTGGAAATAATGTCTACACTGACAGAACATTTGGAACTGATAAAGCCAGATATTACGGATAATGCATCGCCACAGCCGTTCAATCAGAATATGGACAAACTTGATGCTGAGATAAATGCTCTTAAAACCGATTATGTTGTAGCACATGGGACACAAGGAGTATGGACATATCGCAGATGGGCGAGTGGAATTGCTGAGTGTTGGATCGAAGAATATAAACCTCCCACGATCACGTTTACATCAGCATGGAGCGATATAGCACTTTATACTGCGTATGTAACATCACCTGGTAATTATCCGTTTACTTTTAAGAAAGCTCCAATGGTAATTCCAACTTGGGCTTCAGCATCTACATATTCGTGTCCTATATGGGCTAAACCGAATGCATCTTTAACTCAATGTCCTCAATTTCAGTTACTGGATCCTAAAAAAGGAACACAGGCAAATGCTGTATTAGGAGTATACGTGAAAGGGACGTGGAAATAATGTACTTTGTTAAATACGGAGATAAGTATTTACATGATCCGAGAGTTGGAGATTTACTTCTTATTGATTTGTCTCTGACTGCAGAAGAAAACTCTTTTGGGTACTGTGATTTCACCATGTATCCTACACATCCAATGTATAGGAAGATAAAAGAGCGTGATGCAGACAATCCAGTAGAAGTATATGACGATGATATTCTTTTGTTTTCCGGATTCATATACGAGCTTGGTACTGAGTTTTATCAGAACGGAAACGTGAAATGTAAGGGTGAGCTTGCATATCTTACTGAGTCCATAGTTCGTCCATACTCTACACTTCAAAATGGATTTGGAAAACAGGCTCCTACAAGTGTAGATGGATTTTTTGAATGGCTTATTACTCAGCATAATGAACAGGTTAAAGAAAATAAGAGATTTACGGTAGGAGTAAATCAGGGAGCAGCTCTTGACAGTAACAATTATATATATCGAGAATCTACTAAATATCCGACCACTTGGAGCGAATTGAGTGAGAAATTACTTGATGACCCAGGTGGTTTTCTTCGTATTAGACATGAAAACGACATACGGTACATTGATTATCTATCCGAATGGACTGATACTAATTCACAGATATTAGACTTCGGTAAAAACCTAACAGACTATACACAGACTGATGATTCCGATAATGTAGTTACATTTGTTGTTCCATTAGGCGCAAAGATGAGCGAAACTGGATACTCATATGACGATGGATACTATAAAACATCCGATACGACTTTTAATAAGGATAAAGAATACTATACGAAGTCTGAAAATGGGTACAGTAAGATTTCAGATAATGTTACTGCATTTGAAAAGGGTGTAACTTATTACGAATATTACGAAACATATGATGAATCTAATTTATCACTCACAATAGCCGGATTAGATGATAAGGAATACGAAACCGATTATCGCAAATCCGGAGATATTATTTATTGTGAATCTGCTGTACAGAAATATGGATGGATAGGCGCCACATACGAGAATACAGACATAACCACAAAAGAAGCGTTAGTTTCCCGTGGAATTTTAAATCTAAAGTCTATGATTTCACCTGTGACAACTATTGAAGTAAAAGCTGTCGATATGCATTTGATTAACCCTGATATAAAGCCAATAAGAATCGGTGAGTATGTCAGAGTAAGATCAAAACCGCATAACTTAGACAGCTATTTTTTATGTACAAATATAGATCTTGACCTTAATGAACCAGCAAACAGTGTCTATACTCTTGGAACAACTTTCGATACGTTAACTGGTCAGCAGAACAAACGAATCAAACTTTTAAACGCTAACATCAATCAGACTTATGAGCAGGCAGAAAAACTGACAGAAAAAGAGAAACAAAACGCTCAAACAGCCGGTGAAGCATTAAAAAAATCTGACAGTGCCGAAAAGAAAGCCGATGCTGCGGTCGTGACATTATACGATGAGTATGCAGTATCTGATAGCACTTCGGATCCTCCACAGGTGGGCTGGGGTACAGACACTCCGGTTTGGAAAGAAGGAATGTTCATCTGGCGAAGAGTAGTCTCGACCTACGGTGATGGTCATACAGAAGTTGGATCTCCAGCATTGATGACAGGAAACAGCGGTAGTAAAGGTGAAGATGCAGTTACCTTACGAATTGAATCATCAAGAGGAACTGTATTTAAGAACGATACTGTTGCTACAGTTTTGTCAGTTGTAATTTACAAAGGTTCACAGCGGATTACAGATAGTGCTGGACTGAAATCGGTATTTGGTAATGCTGCTTATTTACAGTGGAAGTGGCAAAGACTGGATGATGAGACTTTCGGTATCATTTCAGCAGGAGACTCAAGGTTCGGAGATAGCGGATTCACATTTACACTTTCACCAGATGATGTCGATACTAAGGTGACATTTATGTGTGAATTGATAGTTTAAATTGAAGGGAGAAAAATCAAAATGGCAATTAAATCAGCAGATCAGATTACGATTGTTGATGTAACTGATGCATATTCAGTTATATTGACATCTGAAACATATACATTTGTAGGTGGCAGTGGTGGAGTAGCAGCTGGACAATCATGCACAACAGAAGCCGTAGCTTTTTGTGGAAGCAATCAGTGTTCTTCGGTAAATGTAACCGCAGCGGATATCGTGTGCCCAACCGGTATTAGTGCAAGAGTAGAAAACAGCGGAACATCAAAAGTGAAAATTACTTTCAACACTACAGCTACAATAGCAGTTGCATGCGAAGCGACAATTCCAGTAGTGGTAGACGGTATTACAGTAAATAAGAAATTCTCCTTTGCTGTTGCCAAAGCAGGTACGAACGGACACAATGGTACGTCAGTTACTGTCAAATCAACCTCAGTAACATATCAGGTTGGAACAAGTGGCACTACAAAACCAACCGGGGAATGGAGTCCAGATATCCCATCTGTAGGTAACGGTCAGTATTTATGGACAAAGACCGTAGTTACATATTCGGATGGTAAGTCAACTGAGGCTTATAGTGTTTCTTATAAAGGAACGAACGGTACGAATGGAACTTCGGTTACAGTTAGCTCTACATCCGTAACATATCAGGCAAGTACATCTGGTACGACAGCTCCTACAGGCACATGGAGCCCAACTGTACCGACTGTAGCAAATGGTCAGTTCTTATGGACGAAGACTGTTGTTTCATACTCAGATGGAACATCCACAACTTCATACAGCGTTTCATATAAAGGTACTAATGGAACAAACGGTAAAAATGGTGAGGATGCAATCACTATGACTATTACCAGTTCAAACGGTACAGTTTTTAAAAATAATACCGGTTCAACAGTTCTGACAGCTCATGTGTTTGTCGGAGGTGTGGAACAGAGTATTACAGATGCCGGAATATGTGGAAATTACGGATCTGTTAAATGGTATAAAGCTGGAAGTACCAATGCAGTCGCTACCGCCAAAACATATACAATATCAGCAGCCAATGTAGATAATATGCTCGCTATCACAGCACAGTTAGAAAAGTAGGTGATTTTATATGGTAATCAAAGCAAGTGCCCAAATTACCATTTCAAAAGTAATCGATATCTATGCATGTTATCGGTACTACAAGCTGCAGTCATCTACTTTAGCCAAACCATCTAAGCCGACTACAAATCCTCCTTCAGGTTGGAGCGATACCGAGCCGGCTTATATTTCTGGTTCGACTAACACACTGTATTTCGTAGACTGTAATGTATATTCCGACAAGACGTTTACATTTTCAGAAGTATCTAAGTCTAGTAGCTATGAGGCTGCTAAAGATGCATGGAATAAAGCCAATAATGCTCAGAATTCAGCCACCAGTGCAAATAATAAGATTGACGGGCTGAAAGTTGGTGGGAGGAATTTGTTTATTGGAACGTCGACGGTCGACACTTCAAGATGGACGAGGACCGGGTGGGGTGGCTCTTTTACTGGATACGATACTGAAGAGAGAATTTACAAGTTAGTTGCAGAGAACGGCTGGGTCATATTCTATTATAGGCTACCCACTGATTATGTGGGCAAAACGGTGACAATCAGTTTTAAAGCAAAAAATATAAAAGAAGAAACTACTGCCGATACAAACTATGGACTGGGACTTATGAATAACCAGAGCGATTCTAAATATTTTTCCAGCCTTCTTACCGCCGCTAAACCGCAGCAGGATGAATGGATAGAAATACAACACACCGAAACGTTATTAAATCCTGATGGTCTAATTGGTTTCGGGACAATGTGTCAGAAAGAATCAAAAATGCTAAAAACAACTTGGCTAATAAAGGATCTCAAACTCGAAATCGGTAATGTAGCTACAGACTGGACTCCAGCACCCGAAGATAACATTGCAAAAGTAGATGTAGAATACTATCTTTCCACTTCAGCAACCTCACTATCAGGTGGAAGTTGGTCTACAACAGCTCCTACATGGGTTAATGGAAAGTATATGTGGTCTAGGACTGTAACAGTCGATGGTGCTGGTAATAAAACCTACTCTCCAAATCAAAATGGAGTTTGTATTGCTGGTGCTAAGGGGGATAAGGGTGACAAAGGAGCTACTGGAGAAACAGGTCCACAAGGTCCTCAGGGTGGAACTGGACCTAGTGGTAAAGGAGTTTCTTCTATTGTAGAGCAGTATTATAAATCTACATCCGCTACAGCACTATCCGGAGGGGCGTGGTCTACCACATATCCAGGATGGGAGAACGGAAAGTATATATGGACACGATCCATTATCACTTATACTGACAAGAATTCCACAACTACCACTCCAGTTTGCGTTACAGGAACAAAAGGTAATACCGGTGATAAAGGCGATGCTGGTCCACAAGGTCCTCAGGGTGTGCAAGGTGTTAAGGGTGCTGATGGTAAGACTTATTATACCTGGATTAAATATGCTGATTCACCAACGAGCGGTATATCTGATAATCCTAGTGGTAAAAAGTATATCGGTGTTGCTTATAACAAAACTACAGCTACCGAAAGTATAACATACTCTGATTATAGCTGGTCATTGATTAAAGGAGACAAGGGCGACAAAGGAGATAAGGGGGAAACTGGCGGAACCGGTCCTACTGGTCCAACTGGTAATGGTATTAAGTCCATCGCTTACTATTATGCCAGAACAACATCTCAAACAGCTCCAAGCGCAGCAAGTATAACAGCTACTTCGATGCCAACCCTTGATGCTACTAATAAGTATCTGTGGCAAAAAGAAGTAATTACCTACACGAACAACACGAGTCAAACATCTGTATTGCTTCTTGCGGTTTATGGTAACACGGGTGCTAAAGGTGATAAAGGAGAAACTGGACCTGCTGGTAAAGGAATCAGTTCTACTGAAGTGACGTATCAGGCAAGCACATCTGGTACATCCATTCCAAAAGGTACCTGGGCTACATCCATACCGTCTGTTGCTGCAGGATCATATCTGTGGACGAGGACTATTATCACATATACAGATAAGACTTCCACTACTTCTTATGCTGTTGGTAAGATGGGAAATACAGGAGCGACTGGTAAGGGAATTAAATCTACATCCATCACTTATCAGGCACACTCAAACGGTACAACAGCTCCGACAGGTACATGGACAGACTTAGTACCAGCTACATCCGCTGAGAAACCGTATCTGTGGTCACGTACAATCTTGACCTACACAGATAACACGACATCTACTACTTATTCAGTAGGCTCCACACCAGATGGCGTATTGGATGAAATACGAAAAGTTCTCAGATATGACAATACCAAAATTGTTCTGGGACAAGACGGTGAACCGACCAGTCTTGAATTGACGAATGCTGGTCTTACCGTTAAGAGTGACTCAGAAGATATTATTTCTGTAACAGGTGAAAATCGTGAGGTAACTTCCGACTATAATCCGAGTGGTGCTACTTTCACAAGACGATACGGTAAGATAATCAATGCTGATGGAACTATTATATCTTGTGGAAATACTGTTGCTGAAAATGATTATGAAATAGCTGAAATGGTTCAATATACTGGCGTAGATCCGTTACTATCTGGACACGAAGCTGGTATTGACATTACTGCGAAAATAGCTGGCGTTGATAGTGGAACAAATAAAACAGAAACAGACACCGCTAAAATTAGCATACATACTATACGAAATAGTCGAGCTTCGGTACACTCTCGAATAGACAGTGATGCTGAATGGATACATTTTAGAGGTAAACAAATAAAATTTTATCCAACGGAAGAACTTGAATTAGGTATTCCAGTTGTAACCGGTGATTGTAATATGCTGACCAGAAGTTGTACTTGGTATCTCGGAAATGGCAGCACTAATCGACCGTTAGATCAGAACGGTTGGCTGATATCACGATCTTATTCAACCGATTATTGTCATCAAACATATATCACTAACACCGGAGGCATTTATCGACGAATGATGCGAGCTGGCAAGTGGGGCATATGGCAAGGTGGATACGCAAATGTTAAGAAATTATGGAGTGGAACTCTTTCAAAAGGTGGAAGTGTTACCGTTGCTAATTTGAGTCTGTTTGACACATTCATTCTTGGAACATCCAGTGGTACCGCGATGCTAATAGGAACAAGATATTACGATCCAAACCAAAACAGAGGCACAACAGTTCTTTTTACAGCAGGGCATGATGACGGAACTACTAGCTATTTGTATAAAGCGACTACGAGTATGAGTGGAACGACTTTCAAATTAACGTCGTGCTCAGTTCATACGTTGGATCCCACCGGATGTGGTGGACACGCAGCTACGGTTAAATCGTTATATGGGGTGATGTGATGTTTGTACAATTGAATGAAGAGAATAGAATTATCGGAACTGCCGATGACAATTGCTTTCCGGAAGACACAATAGTAATTGAGTTTAATTTTCCGGAAGATTTTGATTTTGATAATCAATACGAATTCGAGATCGTTGATGGAAAACTGGTTGCATCTGAAAGTGAGGATGCAAAACGTTATCGTGAAGAGGCAGAACAGTTAGAAAAACGAGAAGAGTTCTTATCAACAGCACCAGATACTTTATCTGATCAGGATGATGCAGTTTGTGCTTTATATGAAGAGAACCTGGCTATTAAGAAAACAGCGGCTGAACAGGATGATGCAATTTGTTATTTATATGAACAGATTCTGAAGGAGGATGAGACCAATGGGAATTAAAGCGATTATCAATGCATATGTAAGAAGAATCAAACGCGGGTCAATCACTATTGATGACGTACCGGAAGAGATTCGAGAAGAAGTGAGAAAAGTGTTAGAAAAATCAAAATAGTGGAGGTATTTTTATGGACTTTACAATTTTAACTGAACATTTTGTACTTGTAGTTATGGTTGCGTGTCTGGTAGTAGGATATATTATCAAACACGCAACTTTTTTATCTAAGATCCCGAACAACGACATTCCGGTAATCTTAGCGGTGATCGGTGCTGTACTGAATGCCGTGGTAAGTAAGCCGTCTGTAGAATCAGTTGTTTACGGAGCAGTAATGGGATTAGCTTCTACTGGTTTGCATCAGGGATTCAAAGCTTTTATCGAAGGAAAGAATACTACGGAAACCAAGGAGACTGAATAATGGAATTTACAATATCGACCAACCAAATAATATGGTTCTGTTCGTTTGTAGCAGGACTGTGGGGGCTGTGGAAAATTGTAAAAGAAGCAAGAAAACCAAACGATGATTTAAAAGCAAAAGTGGAAAAACATGATCGGCTTTTGGACAAAGACAACAAGCGCTTAGAAGCGGTCGAAGCATCTAATCGGATGATCTTGCAGAGTCTATTAGTCATTATCAATCACGAAATAACTGGTAATGGTGTAGAAAAGATGAAGACTGTAAGAGATAGTTTAGAGGAATATCTGATTAAGCGATAAAAATTCAAAATGGAATAAAAGAGGGCATAGTCACGTAAAGATTACACCCTCTTTTATTTTTTCACTTAATTGTATATAAACGTAGATAAAAGTAGCACTACTCAGATTACTGATACATTATCGATATAAAATTGCACCAAACCCTTGAAAAAACGTTATTCGCCGTTTCTATCGAGGAAGCTCACAAAGCTGGTAAATTCTAAGAAATTTATTTACAGGGCGTGTGAAAAAACGAAAGTTTTTTCATGCGTCCTTTTGTTTTTGGATGCAACAGTTGTTATATTTTATAAAAAAGTGTATAACTCCCCTTACCCCATAAGAATGCTATTATGAAATCCTATGCGGCAGTTGCAACTTTTTTCTGTTTGTTATGATATTTATAAAGATTGTGTCCAATAGAAACAAGAAATACTTCAAGCAATACAGATTTTATTCCTCTTCGGACAATTCTTTTGTACCACCGGTCGTTTTTCATGATACCAAAGGTACCTTCTGCCTGAATGGATCTGTTCATCCTTAGAAGCGCTCCCTGGATACTTTCGAGATTTTCTATCACTTCCTGATGCATCGCTGTAAGTTCGCGGTTGATCCGAACAGTACGGTTTTTGTCTGTCTTTTTACATTGTTCTGCGTATGGACAGCCGGAGCAGTCTTCACACTGATACACTTCTTCCTGACGCCCATACTTGTTCCCTTTTACGTTTTTTCGATACTGAAGATAAAAGTTTTTCCCGTTTGGGCAACGCATGATTCCGTCTTCCCCGATTGGAAAATTTACTGCACGAAATGGATCTTCATGATACTTCTTGTCTGTAGTCTCTTTCTTGAACATGGTAAATTTCATATATTTTTCCATTCCATGCTGCCCACAGAAGATGTAATTGTTGTAAGAACCATATCCAGCATCTGCTACTGGGTACTTCGGATAAAAGCCATATGTAGTATAAAACTTGTTCATTAATGGAATAAAACAATCCATATCTGAGCGATACTGATTTACATCAACAACAGCAATATATTCATCTGCAACACCGACCTGTACATTATAAGCTGGAAGCAACTGGTCATTGCCCATGTAGTCTGTCTTGATTCGCATAAAAGTGGCTGAATGGTCTGTTTTCGAGTAACTGTTGCGATCTTCTCCACAGATTTTGATTTTTTCCACGTATTCTTCCAACTTAGCAGCATACTCTTTGAGTTTCTCATAATGACGTTGTTGTGTAGTTTTGCGATGTCCACTGCCATGAACAAACATTGCTTCATTAATCTGCCAGACTTCTGCATACTGTTCAGCAGCTTCCTTCAGATACTCTGGTGCGTACTCACTATTGATACAAAGTTTCATACCTGTACATGAAAGTTCCTCATTGATTTCCTCAAAGAGTGTAGTTATCTTACCAAAGAGACGGTATCTGGATTTTTCGGTTGCTTTTTTCCATACCCAGGAGTATTTATTCGCATTTGCTTCAAACTTGGATCCATCAATGTATAGATGTTGAAGATCTACATGCTCTGTCTCGAAGATTTTTTTGTTTATATCTTGAAATATTTCTTCAATGGAATCAGCAAGTACTTCGTTGATGAAGTAGCCGAAAGTACGGTAAGAAGGTGCTTGATGATCCATAAGATACATGAAGCGGAGATTGACTTTACACTGATCCTCCAGTTCACGCAATGATATATAGCCATTCGCCATAAATCCAAACAAAACTGTTTTCAGCATGCTGACCGGGTCATATCTGAGTCTTCCTGTATAATGTTGAGGAATATTTTTCAGATATTTCTCCAGTTCGATTTCTCCCATAAATCTATCAAAAGTCAGCACTGGATCACAGATGTCCAAATAATCTTGAATTAGCATTGGCAAAACTGCCTGTTTTGGGTTAGAATAGATTATGTTATTAATTTTTTTCACAAATTAATTATAACAGAAAGAAAGACCTTGAGTTCATTATAAACTCTTGGTCTTTCTTTTTTTTCGGGACTATTCTTTTTTCACAGCCCCTTTTTTTCTCTTTCAGACTTTTTCTATGATTCTTCACTACTATCTGTTTTTCCTGTATCTCTTTCCTGCTGCAAACAGAATACTGCATCCTGCACAGAGAATGAGCGTCCATACCATCCACATGGAGTTGTCTCCTGTTTTTGGCGATCTGCCTGTCAGAGTGGTATTCACATCCTCATATACCAAGGCATAGGTTGAGAAACCATCCGTTGCAAATGTAAACTGATTCGTGGCTGCATCGTAATTTCCATCGATCAGTGTTGCTACACCATCATGGATTCTGACGATCCTGTAAGTGCGTTCAATACTGCTGTCATGGTTCACAAGGTTCTGCGGAATTGTGATTGCTATATACATTGGTGCGGATAAATCCGTAATCTGGCGATCCGCTCTTCCTGATATCTTCAATATTAAATTAAGATTTAAGTATTGTCCGATCACATTGTTTCCAAAAACACTCTGAATGAGTGCAATCTCTTCTTTTGTTGGTGTCATGCCGGATGCGCTCAAAACAAACTGCGTCTTGTTTCCGGCTTTTACTGCCTTGTTCTCGTCTTCACTTAACTTTGCAAGATTCAGCAGCTGATCCGTTGCACTTGCGATATTGATTGCAGGGACTCCCTCTCCGCTTACTGACTGTGCAGTTATCGCATTATCTGTAGATCCCGCAGCCGAAGAGGCAGTTGTGGAAGATGTATTGGAACTTTTTTCCGTTTTTGCATTACCATTATCCGCTTTCTTTGCTGTTTTCACAATAAAATAAGTTGAGAACTGATTTGTCTCAAAAGTCAGCGTACCATCTTCCGACACAGACGTTGGAAGTTTTGTGAGGTTTCCGTCATGCTCCCTTACAACCGCATATCCTGCCGCCGTGTCATAATCAGCCACTTGTAGTTTCATTTTTACAGGCTGGTCGAACTGCGTGACTGGATTCTCCCAGTTAGTTCCATCTCCCTTGCTGACAATCTGGTCTAAGGTCAGGTTTACTGCTTCTGCACTTACTGCATTTGCTACCTGTGCAAGTGCATTTGTTGTATCTTCATTCGAGTCAGCCACAGTAAGACGCAGATTTCCACTTGGAGCCGCATTTGCTCCATTTTCAACAGAAGCAGAAGAGACTTTTGTTCCTGATGTCTTAATTTCATCCTGTGTCTGTGTGAAGATTCCTTTAAAATGCACGTTGGTATCCGGCATTGTGAAAGTGAAGGTTGATACCTCATCCTGCGGTGCCAACGTAACTCCTCCATTAAGTGATACACCTTTCAACTGATAACCATAATCCGGGGTTAATCTTACCGTAACTTGTTTTCCGGCTTCTACTGCAATATGTCCACCTTTCTCATCCCCTGGATTGTTTGCAAACGGTATACTATATAAATCATATACACCTTCTACCGCAACCACCTGCGCTTTTCCATGCTCTAAATAGGCATCTTCTCCATAGGTCTGTCTGTCATATGCCCATGTAATGGTTCTCACAGAATGATCGATCTGGATATGCTGTGTTCCCGCTGCATTTAACGCTATCGCTGTCTGCTCGGATTTTCCCTCATCTGCGGACTTTCCCGGAAACTGCAGACTGTATTTTGTTTCATCACAGGAAACGTAAAATTGTATAGATGTTATGTCAGCTTCAAACACATATTCTTTTGTACTGTTGGTATCTAAACCTGTCAATTGACTGAAACTGCTGCCACCATCCTTGCTTACATATATCTGTATATCTTTAGAAACCATGTCTGCAAAGCTGTTACAGGCATCCCCCTCCAATTGTAAGCGAATCCTGTTATCTGTTGACTGCCCCGGCTGTCCTTGCGAACCCTTTTTTTCTACGACCAGTGTAATAGAATCTGGGAATCCTCCTTCACCCTCCCGTTCTGCCAGTGAAGTTTCATTCTGATTTACCGTAAGATATGTTTGAAATCCATCGTTTGAATACACACGAATCTGCATCTTATCTGGATCAAAGTTCTCGAGTTTAAATTTTACACTCCCTAAATTCCCCTCTGATATAGAAACTTTAGAATCATTTAATTCTGCACCTTCCACCGTTAACGCAACATCTGTGCCCTCTACGTCATACGTGACAGTGCTGCCATTCACAGTACCTGCAAAATTCAACTCAATTGATCTGCTGCCTTGTCCTCCTTCATTCTCTGCCGACACATTCATCCCCGGCAGGACACCGAATAGCAGTACCAATGTCAGCAGGACACTGACTGCTTTCTTCCACGCCTTTCTCATCTGCTTTTCCTCCTATACTACTTTTTAGTGTAATTTTATTCTCCCATTTTTGGTCTCTTCTCTACACTTTTCCGCTTCCGCCACATACCGTACATTTCTTCGCTCCATGACAGAGAATACAATCATCCGTGATCACACCCTTGCCATGACAAATTAAACACGGCTTTCCATGTGAACCGCCACAGAGTTCGCAGACAATTTTTCCTGCGCCGCCACAATGTCTGCATGCAGAACCATCCGGCTTTCTCCGTCGAAAAAGTTTCCACCGTTTCTGTCCCCATGACTGCTTCTGCATCACGTCTTTCTTCAGAACTCTGTTCGGTCGCTGCGATCGTCTGATCACTCACTTCTTTTCCACAGGAAGTTACAGTAAACAACATCAACGCAAAACAAAAAAAGACTCCCAGATCACGCACCTTATGTCTCATTCAAGCCTCCTATCTCCATACCAGGAATATACTGAAAAAAGCTTAACATAAAATTGCACGATCCGGGAGTTTACATATGTCTCAATCGTCACGATCAGCCTTTTTTTCCAGTTTCCATGTATAATAAAACTGGATCAGGCCAATCCTTGAATTTGTATCTGTTTTTTTGTTGAGCGATGAAATATATCGATATAACATTGCCCTCGAAATATAAAGCCTATTTGCGATCTCCTGCACCTCCTCGTCCGATGCCAAAAGCATTTTCAACACCTCCTGCTCCCGTTCTGTCAGCGCATAGGTATCTGCAAATGCTGAAAAATAATCCTGCTCCTCTTCCTGTTTCCGCTCCTGATCAGGCAATTCCACATCCGTCTGTCCCATCACCGTGTAAATATAAATCGCAATGCTGATCAGCACAAATAACCCGATCGATGCGATCATGATCTTCGTACTGTCGCCGGACCGGATCAGTGCTACTGAAAAACTTCCAATGAGTATGGCGCAGAGATTGTTCACTGCTCTTCCCATGCCAGCCCAAAACTGCGGCACTCTCATATACCCCGCCAGCCGCACAAAACCGGTCGAGAAAAACACAACAAAGAAGCCTGCCGACAGATAAAACACGATCAGCCCAAGCAAAAAAGAGCCACCGGAAACGATCACAAGTATACACACCGTGGAAAGCAGCGTCACGCAGTACATGATAAGGTTCCTGTATCTGCCTTTTTCATAATCAAACAACACGCCTGACACAAGTCCGCTGACCGCCAGGATCAGTCTTGGCCACTGTCCGACATCCATACTTCCACCTGCATGCCCTAATGTCACTGCATTGTCTAATGTTGCAAAAATACAGGTCATAAGGGCGACTGTGAAAATGAGCGTAACTGCCACTGCATACGGATGTCTGATGGGATCTGACTCATATAGGTTCCACTCCATCAGGCTTCCCGCCACCTTCCTTTTCTCCACCAGAAAAAGAAGTGCCCAGAATGCAACAGTCAAAATCACTGCTTCCACCGCTGTATTATGGATCAGATTATTTTCAAGAAACTGTAAAAAAAGTCCGATTGCATACGATACCCCCACCGTTTCCGCCAGATGTTCTTCCATACCATAGCGGCACGCTGCCCGGTAGTGTACCAGACTTCCGGCTATTCCAAGCAGCACATATAAAATCAGTCCTGCTGCAAGTATGCTTCCATAACTCTGATGTACCTGGATCCCCCAAAGACATACAGCCGCGAGGACTCCGGCACCAGCACTGCCTGCCTTCTTTGCTCTTTCCCGCAGTTTACCATCCAGTATGCCAAACAGAAGAAAACCAACCGTACTGCTTCCGAGCACATAACTCTGTGCCAGCACCACTCCACCTGAATCCGTCTGAAATGCCATCATATTGTCAAATAAATATTCTGCTCCCAGAAACACATAATTAAATAACGCCAGAGCAATCATGATCTCAATTCGTTCTCTCTTCCAGAAAGTATTCTTCATTTGTTAATTCTGCCTTTAATTTTTATAAGATTTTTCCATAAGATTCCGTACAGAATTTCAGATGATGATTCCACCACCGGCAACATAATCGCCATCGTAAAGCACAACCGCCTGTCCCGGTGTCACTGCGCGTACCGGTTCTTCAAACACACAATGGATCTGATCTTCTCCGGTACGTGTCACTTTACACATACTTCCACTGTGGGAATAACGGATTTTTGCTTTTAACTCCATTTCCCCATCAATGTCCGGAAGCGACATAAAGTTCACATGATCCGCATACAGTTCTGTCGTAAACACATCCTCATTCGAACCTAATACAACCTCATTTGTCTCCGGGCGGATCTCTGTCACAAACACCGGGTAACCAAGTGCAATTCCAAGACCTTTTCTCTGTCCTACCGTGTAATGTGTGATTCCTTTATGTCTGCCAAGTATTTTCCCATCTTTGGATACAAAATTTCCAGGTGGTGGTACAAGATTTCCACACTCTTTATCAATAAATCCTGCATAATCATCATCTGGAATAAAGCAAATCTCCATGCTGTCTTTTTTGTGTGCGACCATCAGCCCGATTTCTTCTGCAATCTGGCGGATTTCGTCCTTATGGTAATCTCCGACCGGCATGAGTGTTCTCGATAACTGTGCCTGTGTCAGATTGTAAAGCGCATAAGTCTGGTCTTTTGCGGCTGTGACAGAATTTTTGATTGCATAGCGGCCATTTGGAAGCTGCTCAATTCTTGCGTAGTGTCCGGTTGCAATGTAATCTGCACCAATAGCAAGGCTCCGATCTAATAATGCCTCCCACTTCACATAGCGGTTACATGCGATACATGGATTCGGTGTTCTTCCCTTCAGATATTCTGCTGTAAAATAATCCATGACATTCTTTTTGAATTCCTGCTTAAAATTCATGACGTAATACGGAATTTCCAGACGGTCTGCCACTCTTCGTGCATCATCAACAGCACTGAGTCCACAGCAGCCACCATTTTTTTCCTGTGTAAATTCATCCTCGTCCTGCCAGATCTGCATAGTGACACCGATCACATCGTACCCTTGCTTCTTTAATAAATATGCTGCAACGGAAGAATCCACGCCTCCCGACATTCCTACTACTACTTTTTTTGCCATAGTTTACCTCTTTTCCCGCCATAAAAAAATTATGAGAAACCCATTTTTATGAGTTTCTCATAACATATCATGTCTGTATTTATTTTGCAACCGTTTAGGTTGTGGTATTATAGATCTCACCTGTCGTATAATTGTATGTATACAAGCCTGACTTATTGTAAGTGTTGGCTTTCTCTGCCTCACTCTTCGCATAACTCTCGATCATACCTGCCTGAACCGAGGTCTGATAACCAAATCCGCCTGTCGTATGGAACAGGGATTTTACCGTGTTCATATCGGCTTTCTTAAATGCTGTCTCATCAATGGAAAGCTTATTGTCGGTTCCGATCGTGATTCCGACCATACTGAGCATGTTGGAATTTGCCTTTGTCAGATTGACCATGGACTTCGTACTTCTTAAGATGCTGTTGGTATTGGAATCCCCACCCTCTTTTAACATCTTGTTGTAGCTGTCCACAAAATCACTGACTGCCTTGTAAATCTTGTCTGTATCATACTCATAAGATACTTTTCCATCTTTATCTGTCGTCTGTTTCTTTGTAAACAGAGATTTATCTCCGTTTGTTCTCAGTGTCTCAGATGCTTTCTTCAAATCATCTGCAGCGCTCTCGATATTTGCAAGTGTCTTCGAAGAATCTTTGGAAGTCGATGTAGCAGCAGACACAGACGAAGATGATGAATCATCCGATGCCGCCTTTTTGTAATAAGCCTTCATCAGCTTTGTGTAACTTCCATTCCGGATCGTAGCATAGTCAGAATAATTAATGCCAAGTAAATCTGATGTTCCAAACATTGTACTTGTATTCGTCCTTCCTGAATTCAGGCTGGAAAACAGTACGCCGATGGAAGATGAATCATATCCTGAAATTGTTGCCATATTTCTCACTCCTTTGATCAGCAATCATCCGTGTAAAACAATATCACTGTGTAATCATGCATTTTCTCTCATGATTACCTTCTTTAATTATTACATCGTCATTTTAGCTTCATTTTATTAGTTTTTCAAGACCATTTCTGTAGTTTTGCACAAAAATTTATAATTATTCAACAATTGTTCATACTTTATTCACATATTACTGTTACAATGAACTCATAAATGAAACGGAAATAAGTTTTTAATACTTGATAAATTTTTTCATAATAGCCCAGATGCCTTTGGTATCTGGGCACTCCTCATTTCAGAGGTTTTTTCAGATGGCAGAACACCATCTGTTTTTTATATATTCTCAATCTGCCAGTCAATCGGTTCCACACCATTCGCCTGTAAAAACTCATTTGCCTTGCTGAAATGCCTGCATCCGAAAAATCCCCGGTACGCAGACAGTGGGCTTGGATGCGGCGCTGTCAGGATCAGATGCTTTGGATTGGTCAGCATCGGTATCTTGCTCTGTGCCGGTCTTCCCCACAGCATGTATACAATCGGTCTGTCCTGTGCATTCACAGCCTGGATGATTGCATCCGTAAACTGTTCCCAGCCATGTCCCTGATGGGAGTTTGCCTGATGTGCACGCACAGTCAATACTGTATTTAACAAAAGCACGCCCTGATCTGCCCATTTTTTCAGATATCCATTATTCGGGATATAACAGCCGAGATCATCATGCAGTTCCTTATAGATATTCTGTAAGGAAGGTGGTATTTCTTTCTGCTCCGGTAATACGGAAAAAGATAATCCGTGCGCCTGATTTACATTATGATATGGATCCTGCCCAAGCAAAAGCACTTTTACCTTGCTTAACGGCGTAAAATGCATCGCATTAAAAATATCGTCCGCTGGCGGATAAATCACCGCTTTACTGTATTCATCTCGGACAAACTGATATAACTCTTTATAATATGGCTTTTTGAATTCCCCCTGGATCTCATCCAGCCAGTCATTTGTAATCATTGACATTTTTGTTACCTTCTTAGAATTTCTCCTGTACTACTGTCTTTTTCCGGAACAGCCAGCCGGCTGTTGTCTGATGTTTCAACGCCGCACCGGAACACCGCGGCCTGCAAGATAATCTTTCAGATCAGCGATTTCCAGCTCTTTATAATGGAACAGAGAAGCTGCTAACGCTGCGTCTGCTTTTCCTTCCGTCAGCGCATCATAAAAATGCTCTTTTGTTCCGGCTCCACCGGATGCGATTACCGGAATGGATACATTTTCAGCGATCATTCTGGTGAGTTCCAGATCATAACCGGCTTTTGTGCCATCACAGTCCATGCTGGTCAGCAAAATCTCACCCGCACCCAGTCTGTCTGCTTTCATCGCCCATTCAACAGCATCCATGCCAACATCGATACGACCGCCATTTTTATAAATATTCCAACCGGAACCATCTTCTCTTCGTCTTGCATCAATGGCTACAACCACACACTGACTTCCAAATTTATCTGCGGCCTCACTGATCAGATTCGGGTTATTGATGGCAGATGAGTTGATGGAGATCTTATCTGCTCCCTCGCGGAGCAACGCCTTAAAATCATCTACCGTGCGGATTCCTCCACCCACGGTAAACGGGATAAATACCTTTTCTGCGACCTTCCGCACCATATCGACCACAGTCTCCCGCGCATCAGACGTTGCTGTGATGTCTAAAAATACTAATTCATCTGCTCCTGCCTTATCATACGCTGCCGCAATTTCTACCGGATCACCTGCATCTCTTAAGTTAACAAAATTAACACCTTTTACCACGCGTCCCTGATTTACATCGAGACATGGAATGATTCTTTTTGTAAACATTGACGTCCTCCTACAATTGTGCAAAGTTAGAAAGTATCTGTAATCCTACTGTTCCACTTTTTTCCGGATGGAACTGGCATGCAAAAATATTATCTTTTTCCACAGACGCATGAATATGTGTGCTGTACTCGATGGTTGCTTTGACAATTGACTCTTCTCTGGCTTTTAAATAATAGGAATGGACAAAATAAACAAACGGACTGCCTTCCAGATTTTGAAACAGTCTTCCATTGTTCTGCAGATCCAGCGAATTCCATCCAATATTTGGAATTTTCAGTCCTTCCTGTTCCGGGATTCGAAGGATTTCTCCATCCAACAGATGTAACCCTTCCACTCCCTCAGACTCTTCACTTCCTTCAAACAAAAGCTGTAATCCCAGACAGATTCCCAAAAATGGTTTCTGCTCTGCCGCCACTTCATGAATGACCTTGTCAAGTTCAAACTTCCTCAGCTGGCTCATGGCATCTCCGAAAGATCCAACCCCCGGAAGGATCACCTTGTCTGCCTTTTTGATCTCATGAAAAGCTCTTGTGATCACGCACTCCTGCCCAAGAAACTGTAACGCCTTTTCTACGCTTTTTAAATTTCCTGCATCATAGTCAATGATTGCTATCATTCTGTCACCTCTGATAAGCCTGCCTTCTCTAATACTTTATAAATTTCTCTGGAATAAGTCTCTTTATTGGACAGTGCATACATGGTTCTTGCATCCTCTGCTGTCAATCCAAAATCCTGCTGTAATGCTGTCTCTGCTGCACTTTCAATCTTATCAAACTCGCCCCTGCATCCATAAGTCTCTGCATCCTGCAGATACTTGTCATATCGCTGCACCGTGCGGATCAGAGAATCCAGAGCCATATCGTAAACCTCTGCATCCATCATGCTCTCGTAAGCTTCATACTCTGCTGAAACCATAGCTGTAATACGATATTTCTCATAGGTATCCGTGTCTTTTTCCTTTACTTTCTCCCCTGCCACAGCCTGAAAAGCATCCGAATATCTTCCTTCTGCAAATGCCTGGTCTGCATCTGCAAAACTGTTTGAATATCCAAGTAAATGTGTGCCTGCCAGAACAAGTACCAGAATGGATGCTGCCATCACAAAAACGAGGATCACCGGCACTTTTGGCAGCGGCGGTGTGTTATCCGGTTCTGCCGGTGGCTTTGGTTTCTTCTCTTTCTTTGGTTTTACTTTTTTCTCTTTCGGCTGCTTTGGTGCTTTTTCTTTCTTCTTTTTCTCTTTTTTCTTTTTTTCTTTTTTGCCCTTCTTATCATCGTCCGAAGAACCTTCTAACTCTTTTAAGATGTCCATATCATCCATAGACATCTCAGTAACTGCAGGTTCAGCCTGCATTCCGGAAATTTCTTCCTCATCTGGTTCATCATCACCGAACAGTAATTTAGACAGCTTTGCCAGAAATCCCTGTTTCTTCGGCTTCTTTTCTTCTTTTCCCCCGTCATCCGGCTGCACTTCTGCTTTTGCATTGTCTGCCTCCGGTATTTCGGAATCTTCGCCTGTTCCACTCAGAATTTTCATTAATTCATCATCTTCATCCGATACCGCTTTTTCGTTTTCTGTTTCCGGATCATCCAGTCCAAAATCATCAATTCCGATATCATCGATTGCCAGATCATCAATTCCATCTTCACTGGCACCCTCATCATTTTTTACTTCGGCAGTATCCTCTTTCTGCTCTGCTGTTTTCTCCACTGCTGATGTTTCCATCTCTGCTGTATCATTTGCGGCTTCCTGATTCACGCTCTCCATGATCTGGTCAATATCATCAAGCATCGGCTGTGTTGCTTTTGTCACACCCTGTGAACTTTCGTCCCTGTCTAATTCTTGCTCGAACTGTTTTAAAAATTCATCGGGATCATTATCTTTCCGGAGTTCCTGTTCAAACTGATCCATAAACAGATCATTGGAATCCGGAATATCAATTGTCTCTCTTGTACTCTTCTGTGGCATTTGTTCTTTACTCTCAATTTCTTCTGGATTTACAGGATCACTGTCATTTAAATCAGATCTGCCATCGACGGCATTTAATAACTGATCCAGGTAATTTTCTGATTCATTCATGGTAATATTCTCCTGCTATTGGTTTCTTTGTAACTATCATATATTTATTTTTCGATTATAGTAAATCAGGGATGTGAAAAAACTCACACCCCTTTTTCTGACTTAATCTACGCTCTTATCGATCAGATTGTCAATTGCCTCTACCAGCATACCGATCTCCGGCTTTGTCAACTGGGCATCTGCTCCTAACTGTTCTCCCTTTTTGCGCATCTCCTCATTCACAAGAGATGAAAAAATAATAAGTGGTATCTTCTTGATCTCATCATCTGATTTGCAGAGTTTTGTCAATCTGTGTCCATCCATGAGAGGCATCTCAATATCTGTGATGATACAGTGTACGTCCTGACGGACTGTTCCTTTATTCTTGAACTCAGTCAGCTTATCCCACGCCTCCTGTCCGTTCATTGTCATGATCAGATTCGTGTATCCTGATTTTTTCAGACACTCTGAGATCATTTTTCCAAGCAGTGGGGAATCCTCTGCAATGAGGATTGGAGAATCGCTTCTGTCTCTGGCTGTTCTATCCTCCACATCTGATACTTTCAGTCCGGTTTCCGGGCTGATGTCCGTAACTATCTTTTCAAAATCAAGGATCACCACTAATTTTCCTTCCAGCTTGATAACCCCTGTTGCAGCACTCTTATCTTCCGTGTTGATCGTAGAATCCGGTTTAATGATGTCCTCCCATGATACTCTGTGGATACCGATCACTTCATCTACATGGAATGCAATGTTTAATTTATTAAAGTTTGTGATAATGAATAAGCCCTTTTTCTCGGATGGTTCCATTCCCAGACACTTTTTCAGGTCAATAACCGTCATCATCGTATCACGCGGCATAAAAATTCCTTCCACACAAGGATGTGCATTTGGAACCGGTGTTACCTGCTGATAGGTAAGGATCTCCCTGATCTTTGCCACGTTGATTCCATAATAATTGTCACCTAACGTAAATTCCAGAACTTCTAATTCATTTGTACCTGACTCTAAAAGAATATTTGTATCCATTGTGTCTTCCTCCCACGTATATGTTCTCTTGTTTTTTAATTCGATTGGTTTTCATTATATATGAACCTCAGTCCGCAGTGCACGCCAGAAAAATCAGAGATTTTCCTGGCTGTCGGGCATTCGCCCTATCACTCTCGATATATACAGACCTCACCATGCAAGCATGTCCGGTCTGTATATTCTCGGTTGGCACTGCTCATTGCTTACGCACATTATATCATGAACTTCTATTGTTTGCATTGTTAAGTTAAGCGGCTAGCAATTATGTTATTGAGAAAAATAGTAAATAATGATGCTTGACTTTTCTGTTATCCTGTACTATATTCAATATACCCCACAGGGGTATATTGAATATAATGAATGACAATATCATAAGTGGTAGAAAATAATACTCAGATAACAAAATGAGGGTGCGATGGACAGAAAGGATGTGGAAGTGATGACATGTTGTTGTAAAGGCAATGAGGATGGCAATGTAAAACATAAACAGCGTGATGAGCAGGAGAAGAAAGCACTCATGACACGTTTGAGCCGTATCGAAGGACAGGTGCGTGGAATCAGGGCGATGGTGGAGGACGACCGTTATTGCGTGGATATTCTCACACAGGTGTCAGCAATCCAGGCGGCCTTGAATGGGTTTAACAAAGAACTTCTGGCGAGACATATCAAAACCTGCGTTTCGGAGGACATCCGCGAAGGAAATGAAGAGGCAGTCGATGAACTGTGCGGACTTTTGAAGAAACTGATGAAATAAAGAACTCTGACAAAGTTATATCCGAAGTTTCAGCAGAACTCCGGATATTCAAAAGCAGAACATAACAGGAAAGGACGACATACATGAAAGAGAGATTTGATGTTACAGGCATGACCTGTTCCGCCTGCTCATCCCATGTGGAGAAAAGTGTGGGAAAGCTTACCGGGGTGGAAAATGTCAGCGTGAATCTGCTGACAAACAGTATGCAGGTCGAATTTGATGAGAATAAACTTGATACAGCAGGAATTATCAAGGCAGTGGAGGATGCCGGATACGGTGCGGCGGTGAAAGACGAGCACGCAAAATCCGGGGCAAAAACGTCTGGACAGTCTGGCAGTCAGGAAAACAATGGACTTTCAGCCGTAGAGCAGAATGTGAAAAACATGAAAAAGAGACTGATCGTCTCACTGATTTTCTGGATACCGTTGATGTATGTGTCCATGGGACATATGATATATCAGTGGCTCAACATTCCGATGCCGCCGTTTACCATGAACTTTTTGCATGGAAATGAGAATGCAATCACCTATGCGTTTACGCAGTTTTTACTGTTGCTGCCAATTTTGATCGCAAATCAGAAATATTTTAAAAACGGATTTAAAACATTATGGCACAGAAGCCCGAACATGGACAGCCTGATCGCGATCGGTGCGGGTGCGGCAATCCTCTATGGTATTTTTGCCATTTACCGTATCGGGTATGCGATGGGACACGGCGACATGATGGTCGTACATCAGTATGCCCATGACTTATACTTTGAGTCAGCCGGAACGATCCTGACACTGATCACCATCGGGAAATATCTTGAGACGAAGTCCAAGGGAAAAACAAGCGAGGCGATCACAAAACTTCTGAATCTCGCACCAAAGACCGTGACGGCTGTAAGAGATGGTGTGGAGCAGGTCATTGATGCAACAGATGTGGAAAAAGGAGAAATTTTTCTTGTAAAACCGGGTGAATCGGTTGCAGTGGACGGTATCGTGCTGGAGGGAAAATCCTCTTTTGACGAATCTGCGATCACAGGTGAGAGCATTCCGGTGCCAAAACAGGAGGGAGATACCATTGTCTCTGCATCCATAAATAAATCCGGACTCATCCGTGCAAAAGCAACAAAAGTCGGTGAAGACACTACAATTGCGCAGATCATAAGGCTGGTTGAGGAAGCTTCCTCAAGCAAAGCCCCGATTGCAAAAATGGCAGATAAAATTGCCGGAGTCTTTGTGCCGGCCGTTATTACCATTGCACTGATCACAGGAGTTATCTGGCTGATCTCCGGTGCAACGTTTGAGTTTGCAATGTCAACTGCGATTGCAGTGCTTGTGATCTCGTGTCCGTGCGCACTTGGTCTTGCAACACCGGTAGCGATCATGGTTGGAACCGGAAAAGGTGCAGAGAACGGGATCCTCATCAAATCCGGTGACGCATTAGAGACGGCACATCAGATCGACACCGTTGTGTTAGATAAGACGGGAACTATCACGCAGGGAAAACCTGTCGTGACAGATATTATCTGTGCTGCCGGAAAGAATGCAGATAAAACGCAGCTTCTTCAGATTGCAGGAAGTCTTGAAAAAGGCAGCGAACATCCGCTTGCCGAGGCGATTGTAAACTATTGTTTGACAAACAATATTTCCCTGGAAAAAGTAACAGATTTCAACGCTTTATTTGGAAAAGGAATCGAAGGTACAATGTCCGGTACACACTACTATGCCGGAAATGAGAAGATGATGAAAGAGAAAGGAATCAGCCTTTCCACAGAACAGAAAAACCAGATCCAGGCACTTGCCAAACAGGGCAGGACACCACTTCTTTTTGCAGATGAAAAACAGTTCCTTGGAATTGTGGCAGTTGCAGATGTGGTAAAACCGACCAGTAAAGAGGCGGTACAGAAATTCCGTGATTACGGCATACATGTCATTATGTTAACCGGTGACAACGAAGTGACCGCACAGGCGATCAAGGAGCAGGTTGGTATCGATGAGGTGATCGCCGGGGTTCTGCCAACACAGAAAGAGGAGAAAATCTCAGCCTTAAAACAGGCAGGACATAAAGTAGCGATGATCGGTGACGGCGTCAACGATGCACCGGCACTTGCCTCCGCAGATGTGGGAATTGCGATCGGGGCAGGAACAGACGTAGCGATCGAGAGCGCTGATATCGTACTGATGAAAAACGATTTACTTGACGCTGTAGGTGCAGTAAAATTAAGTAAAGCCGTGATCCGCAACATCAAAGAAAATTTGTTCTGGGCATTCTTTTACAACAGTATCGGAATCCCGCTTGCAGCTGGTGTTTTGTATCCGCTTTTCCAGATAAAATTGAACCCGATGTTCGGTGCAGCAGCCATGAGTCTGAGCAGCGTATGTGTGGTAAGTAATGCACTCCGGTTAAGATGGGTAAAACTGCACGATGCGAAAAAGACACAAAGTGAACCGTATCAGGATGTCGCTGCAAGTACAATTGCAGATATTAACCAGCACAATGCACTGGATAATAATATAAAATCAACAAACAATGATAAAGGAGAATCAACTATGACCACAACAATTTCAATCGAAGGCATGATGTGTGCCCATTGCCAGGCACATGTAGAGAAAGCATTAAAAGAGGTCGCAGGCGTAACAGAAGTTACCGTAAGCCTCGAAAACAAAAATGCAGTCGTAACAGGCGACGCTTCTGTAGAAGCATTAAAACAGGCAGTTGTAGATGCAGGTTACGAAGTGACAGATGTGAAATAAAGTATTTTCGAAAGCAATTCTAATATAAAAAGGATATCGCATGGAATTACCATGCGATATCCTTTTTTAGCGGAGATAGCGGGATTTGAACTCGCGCGCCGGAACATTTACCGACCTACCGCATTTCGAGTGCGGACCCTTCAGCCACTTGGGTATATCTCCATAGAAAAACGTGATACGCTTTTCTTTTTGTATAAAAATACTTGTTTAGTATACCATATTTTCTATAATCTGCAAGCTTTGAAATAGTTGTACCTGTTAAAAAAATATATTATAATCTAGATTAGCAATGGAATCATTTAATATAGTAATGAGAAAGGACTGTTTACGTATGAAAAGAATCGGAATGTTGACAAGCGGCGGTGACTGTCAGGCACTGAATGCTGCTATGCGTGGTGTGGTAAAAGGTTTGAGTGAAAATGTTGATGAACTTGAGATATACGGATTTCACAATGGATACAAAGGGCTGATCTATGGAGATTACCGTCTTTTGACTTCAGCAGATTTTTCCGGAATCCTCACGAAAGGTGGAACAATCTTAGGATCTTCCCGTCAGCCATTCAAACAGATGCGTGTGCCGGATGAGAATGGTCTCGATAAAGTAGAGGCAATGAAGCAGACTTATCATAAATTAAATCTGGACTGTCTTGTGATCCTTGGCGGCAATGGAACGCAGAAAACGGCAAACCTTCTCCGGGAAGAGGGCTTAAATGTGGTTCATCTTCCAAAGACAATCGATAATGATATTTATGGAACCGATGTTACCTTTGGTTTCCAGAGCGCGATCAACATTGCGACAGAGGCAATCGACTGCATTCATACGACAGCAGCTTCTCACAACCGTGTATTTATCGTGGAAGTTATGGGACACAAAGTCGGCTGGTTGACGTTATATGCAGGAATTGCCGGTGGTGCGGACATTATCCTGCTTCCGGAGATTCCATATGATATCAATAAAGTGATAGGAGCTATCAACAAGAGAACAAAAGCAGGAAAAGGATTTACAATTCTTGCAGTTGCGGAAGGTGCGATTTCCAAGGAGGATTCATCCCTGACAAAGAAAGCATACAAGGCAAAAGTGGCCGACCGCAAATATCCGTCCGTTTCCTATGAGATTGCGGATCAGATTTATGAAGCAGCAGGCGTTGAGGTCCGTGTTACGGTTCCGGGACATACACAGCGGGGCGGAAGCCCATGTCCATATGACAGAGTGCTCTGTACCAGACTTGGCTCTGCAGCAGCACAGGCAATCATTGAGGAAGATTACGGCTGCATGATTGCAATGATCAATGGAGAGACAAAACGTGTGCCATTGGCAGAGGTTTCCGGCAAATTGAAAACCGTTGATCCGGACTGCCAGATGATTCAGGAAGCAAAACGTATCGGAATCAGTTTTGGTGATTAAAAACATAAAAAATGAATGCCCGGCAAACTGCATCGTCAGAGCCGGGCATAACTAAGAGAGGAAAAACAGCATGTCATATACGGCGTTGTACCGGAAATTCCGTCCACAGGAATTTGAAGATGTAAAAGGACAGGATCATATCGTAACAACTTTGAAAAACCAGATAAAAGCAGATCGTATCGGACATGCCTACTTATTTTGCGGAACAAGAGGAACCGGTAAAACGACGATCGCAAAAATTTTTGCAAAAGCAGTCAACTGTGAGCATCCGGTGGACGGCAGCCCTTGTGGGGAATGTCCGACCTGTAAAGCGATTGCGGCGGGCAGTTCCATGAATGTGATCGAGATCGATGCGGCGTCCAACAATGGCGTGGACAATATCCGTCAGATCCGTGAGGAAGTGGAATACCGTCCGACCGAAGGAAAATACAAAGTATACATTATCGATGAGGTTCATATGCTTTCCATAGGAGCGTTCAACGCACTGTTAAAAACGTTGGAGGAGCCACCGTCATACGTTATTTTTATTCTTGCCACAACGGAAGCACACAAGATTCCGATAACGATTTTATCTCGTTGCCAGCGATACGATTTCCGGAGAATTTCCATTGATACGATTGCAGGACGCCTGACGGATCTTATGGAAAAAGAGCAGGTAAATGTGGAGGAGCGGGCAATCCGTTACATTGCCAAGGCAGCAGATGGTTCCATGCGGGATGCATTGAGCCTTTTGGATCAGTGCATTGCATTCTATCTGGGGCAGGAACTGACATATGAAAAAGTGCTTGAGACGCTTGGCGCAGTAGATACGGAAGTGTTCAGCCGCTTGCTCAGACAGATTTTGGATAAAAACGTGACCGGGGCAATTCAGGTGATTGACGGGATGGTCATTGAAGGACGCGAGATGGGGCAGTTTGTCACAGATTTTACATGGTATCTGCGAAATCTTCTTCTTGTCCAGAGCTCAGATAATATGGAAGATGTACTTGACATTTCTGCGGATAACCTTGCATTGTTAAAAGAAGAAGCGGAAATGGTCGATCCGGAAATCTTAATGAGATACATCCGTATTTTTTCAGAACTCAGCAATCAGATCAAATATGCAACGCAGAAGCGTATTTTGATTGAAATAAATGTAATAAAGTTATGTAAACCAGAAATGGAAAAAGATTATACATCACTCATAGACCGTGTGGACAGTCTGGAAAAAAAGCTGGAAAAAGGTGTTGTTGTTGCACAATCCCAAAGCCCCAGGCAGGGCAGTGAGGTAACTGCATCGGAAGAAATTGCAAAAATGGAGCTCCCAAAAGCAATCCCGGAGGATGTCAAACAGATTATTGGAAACTGGAAGGGAATCCTGTCCCAGCTTACCGGAATTACCAAAACATATCTGAATAAGGCAGTTCCAACACTTGGACCAAATAACTGTCTGCTTCTGGTATTTGAAGATCCGAATGCGTATGAGTACATTTCGGAAAATCGTTCAGAATGTCAGGACAGTCTGAAAATGATGATTGCAGAGCGGATTGGAAAAGAAGTGGAACTTCAGGTGAAACAAAATGACACCGGACACGCGAGTGAGGAGATTTATCCGGATCTCAGACAACTTATCAATTTTGAGATTGAAGAAGATGATTTCTAATTTCCAGCTGGACGAATCTGGAAAATTATATTATCATGTAGCATAGCTTCATGATCGCTATCTATACGAGCCTTGCTCGACAGTCTTTATATATCATGAGTTGAAAACAATTATGGAGGAATTACAATGGCAAAAAGAGGTGGATTCCCAGGTGGTATGCCTGGAAATATGAATAATCTGATGAAACAGGCACAGAGAATGCAGCGTCAGATGGAGGAAGCTCAGAAAGAGTTAGAAGAAAAAGAAGTAACTGCAACAGCAGGCGGCGGAGCAGTTGAAGTAACAGTTTCTGGAAAACATGAAGTGACAAAGATCAAATTATCCGAGGAAGTTGTTGATCCGGATGATATCGAGATGTTAGAGGATCTTATCATGGCAGCTACCAATGAAGCATTCCGTAAACTCGATGAGGAAAGCCAGAGCTCTATGGCAAAAATCACCGGAGGCATGGGTGGTTTAGGGGGACTTCCATTCTAAAACCGGAGTTTCACTTAGGAACTGCCGCCTGTAGGTGGTGTTACGGATTTTTGCAGGTTATGTTAATTGCATGCCAACAAAATGTATAGAAATATAAAAAATAGAACTGTTTGTTTTCAGAACCGGCCGCTCCCAAAATCCTGAAAACAAATCAGTTCTATTTTTTATTGAGCCAAGACTGTGTGGCATGCAATATCCAGGTTGTGAAAATTCGTCAATCCATGTTAC
>ENA-OOZG01000460-OOZG01000460.1-human-gut-metagenome-genome-assembly--contig:-NODE-460-length-33726-cov-3.033293_pt1 | contig 33726 bp, 43 predicted proteins | sample MGYA00241706_ERZ501384 | MGnify/ENA primary metagenome ERZ501384 (study PRJEB25962, sample SAMEA2042742) | human gut metagenome | biome: human gut; feature: human-associated habitat; material: faeces...
TGAGATAAATGTGTCAACCAATATTGACAATATCATTATAACCGCCAATTCCAAGCAGAGCGGTCTGGAGAACTCCAACTTTATCTATGATAGATGTGATGACATCAAGAACTTTTGTTCCTGCATCTACAAAGCCTTTTACAAAATCGGAGTTTAATATTGTTGTTGAGAATTCCTGGAATACTCCTTTAAACTTTTCGATGGAATACTCGATACCCTTCTGATAGTTACCGAGTTCCTTCTCGGCGGAACCTTGTGAATCCTCTGCTGTTGCATAAGCTTTCTTTATTACATCAACGTTCTGAAGTGCAGCTGCGAGAGCATTCGACTGATTCTTTCCAGCCAGGGTTTCGAGCAAATCTGCACGATTTATATCAGACATGTCCTGCCACTTTTCAGCGATTCCTACAACAATATCATATATATCTTTATAGTTATCTTTATCTTTCATGATGTCAAAGCCACCAGTAAGTGCTTTGACTTTTGCTTGTAATTTTGAGGTCGAAGTTACTAAACCATCAGTATCTTCGCCCATCGCGGAAAGTTCCGACTCTGACAATCTGTTACTTTCATCTATAAAAATAGATTACTGACCATACTTTTTATATGGCGATACGTTATTTCTAGCGTATTCTCACGTTTCATTTTTATGGGATTATTTCGTGACGATCATAGATTATACTATGAAAGAATCTTGATGATTGATCGGACTGTATATTATCGTTTGTCGTGCATTTTTCCGTGAGTACAAACTTGTCATTGACAACACGACTTTCGAGACAGCTCTGGTTGATTCTATTGGCAAAAGAATCGACAAGCGTACAGTCGTGACTTCTGGCGGTACAAAATGCATGAATTATGATTCTACAAATGCGCTCAAAAATATGTATGGCGTATCTTTTGAGTGGATGGTAGAAGCTGGTACTATCAAAAATGCGGATATTCCATCTGTATTAGTTGATAAGTACGCCAAAAAAGATTCTAAAAAAGGAAAAAAGAAAGCAAAAAAAGCAGAAAAGAAAGTGGCTTAAGTCAAAACTCCTGGGCAAGAGTATAAACTGTCCTTTTCTGTCTTGCGGTGAAAGTCCGTAACCGATGAGCAAAAGCGAAACGGAAAATAGGAGGGAATTACTATGTTAAAATTCAGAGAAAGCGAAATTAAAAAAATTGCAAATAAAATCACTCGCAATAGCGAAATTTTTGCAGATGAACTATCATCTGTAATTGCAGATTTAACTGCACTTTCAAACTCTGCAAATGAATTAGGTTGTGAGTTAGAAGGCGCGATCTCTGATTGTTGGGGAAGAGAAATATCTGTGACCGCAATCCCTAATAAACGGAAACATTCATGGACATTTTAGGAGGTGAAATAGGCATGGCAAAAGACCGATCTATGGCAATTAAACATGCAAAAGCGAAAAAAGAAGCTATGAAAGAAGTTCTGAATGATCAGAACGACTTTGCGCAAACTTCATGGGGCACGACAAGAGAAAGCAGAGCTTGTTTTTCAAGACCTGCTTATTATTTTGCGAAAAAATAAACGAAAATTGAAATTTGTCAAGTGCTATGATATACTATAGTTATGTAAAAAAGAAAGGAAAATAAAAATGATAGTATATAGAAAACTTGATGAATTACTAAAAGCACGTGAAATTTCAAAGAACCGACTTGGAAAAGAAACTGGAATAAGTACGAATATTATTTCCAAAATCTCAAAAAATGAGGGTTTTAAAACGGAAACTATAAATCGTATTTGCGAATACTTAAAAGTACAACCTGGAGACATTATGGAATGGATTCCGGATTCCGATTACGAAGATAAAAAGAAAGCGAAAGCAGAAGTCCAAGCTCAAATTGCCGAGCTTCAAAAGCAACTTAATAACCTATAAGGAGAAAATCATGAGAAACAATACTTTAGAGAAGTTATTTTTATCTCTTTCAAACGCAAGATATAATCCTTCATATGATGAAGAAAACGAAAATATTCTTGTATCAGCTAACGGATATGATTGGGAAATTTGTGAATCCGCAGCCATGGAATATTTTAGTGTCAAAAGAGAAGATGGATTTTCAGAGCCGGAATATTATTCTTGCAATGGAATTGAAGAGGTGTTAAATCTCTTTCAGTAGAATGCAAATAAGAAAAGAAAGCATCTAACGAAAATGTTAGGTGCTATTTTTATACCCAAAAATTAAGGAGAAAACGCAAATGAAAAAATCTACAAGAACGGAAATTATAAATTTTGCCATGGCTTATTCTTTGGCTGCAATTGCGATCATGTCCGGAGAATCACTCGGCAAATGGAAAATGGAAAAGCAGATCAAGAATCTTTATCCACTTTCTGCCCGAATTGTATCAATCAATGAAACAGCAGACGAAGTAACGGTAGAAGATTCAAACGGAAATCTGTGGGGATTTACCGGAACAGAAGATTACGAGATCAATGATACAGTTGCGCTCATTATGAACAGCAAAGGAACACGGAATATTAAAGATGACGAAATAGTATCTTCCAGGTATTCCGGCAACGCAAATGACTGGTGGAAGGCATATTGCGACTCTGATACTACAATTGTAGATTGGAATGCAAATGGAAACGAACTTGCGTTTATGACAAGTGACGGCATAGAACTGTATGCTGAGAAAACGGAGAATATATATAAATAATATATATTATACAAACCAAAAATAATGTTCAGTTAGAAAGACAGAGCGTAAAAGTTCTGTCTTTTTATAGTGCGCATTACTGCACTCAACATCAAAAGCGAAACCAAATTAGGAGGGAAATTCTATGCCAAAATCAGAAGCAATCAAGAACCAGTCACGGAGAAATCATCAGCTCCAAAAACAGAAGGCAGATAGGGAAGCTACCATTTCTGCAATCGTATCAGGAATCATTATGATCCTGATTCCGTGTTTAATGGTGGCACACAAAATTTACTTCGGTTAGAAGGGAAAGGAGATCAAAAGTATGAGAACATGGAAAAAGGATATTAGAATCCTCGGTGATGATTTCGGGCTGTCACGGGCACTGGTGAAAATCGCGATTAAAAAGGCAGAAGAGAAACCAATTCCGCAGTTTTACAACGGAAATGAAGATAACTTCCGGTATAACGAAGCGCACCGAATTATTATGCCATATATTTTAGACATATAAAGAAGGGAGAATAAATGGAAAACATAAACAAGTCCATTGCGGTAGATATTCTTTCAGCATTACCGGAATGCAAACGCAGAACATTGCTAAATGCATGTAATCGGAATAACTATTTGACATCCTTTTATGGACTTCCAGAAGCGAAAATGGAAATTTATAAAGAAGGATTCTATCTGAAGCTTTCCGGTACACGGTCACAGTTTGCGGTGTATGCCAGGGATAATGATGGTATTTTAGAACCACAGCAACGCAAACCGAAAGAATCAGAATTACATAAGTTATATACAGATTCATTCAATTTATATGAGTCTGATTATAGAGCATTAAAATTAGAAGGGAGTGTATAACAGTGGAAAAATGGAAAGTAACACGGATGATTCGTAGTTCTGACGTGAGAAGTATGTGTATACATTATGGTCTTTACACAAAGGGAGATTGTGAAGAATACAAACATCTTCTTAACGATCTGTGTGAACGCAAATCACCGTCTATTGAAGACTATGATGAAATTTTAAATGATATTATTAGTCATTCCGATCTCAATGAGTTAATGGAGACATACGGAGGAACAAAGGAAGAGTTAATGGAAAGCTTCATGTACAAGCTTGTCAATGACTGTTCTTACATTTTCGTAAAAAGAATAGAAGGGAGGTAAAGGCAAATGAGAACTATGAGAACATTCCAAGTAAACAACGCAAAGGCAGGACTTTTCAAAGAATACTGTCGAGACATGCACATCCAAACGGAAATCATTCCGGAAGATGGTTTCAAGACATTCTATTGTCTGATGGATGAAGTAGAATTTGGTAACGTAAAACTGTTCTGCGAAGCCAGATGTAAGACAGAACCAGAGAAACGGAAATCACGGATTTCTGTGTACATTATAATAGAAGAAACACGGTAGAATATACTATAACTCTATTGACAATATGAGATATATATCATATAATGTGTATACATTAAGAGAAAGGAAATATGTAAATGAGTAAATTTTCAGTAGAGTTTTATAAGAATGAGAAGGGAGAAAAGCCAGCAAAAGAATTTATACTTTCACAAAACGCAAAAATGAAAGCTAAATTATTTGCGACAATCGATCTTCTTGAAGAATACGGAAATGAATTAAAAATGCCACATAGCAAACCAATAGGAGATGGTATTTTTGAAATTCGTGCAAAGATTGGGAGTGATATTACTAGAGTATTATATTTCTTCTATTATGAAGGGAGAATAATAATGACGAATGGGTTTGCTAAAAAGACTCAGAAAACACCACAGGAACAAATTGAGAAGGCAAAAAGATATAGACAAATGTTCCTAGAAAGGGAGAATCAAAAATGAGTGAATTTAGAGAGTTATTAAATGAGCAGTTAAAAGATCCAGAGTTTAAAAAAGAGTGGGATGACATTCAACCTGAAATGGATGTCATCCGAGCGATGATTGATGCAAGATTGTCTCAAAATTTAACGCAAAAAGAGCTTGCGGAAAGAACAGGAATTAACCAGGCAGAAATAAGTAGATTAGAAAACGGGACACGGAACCCGTCTTTAAAATTGCTTAAAAGGCTTGCTGATGGTCTTGGGATGGAACTTAAATTAGAATTTGTTCCATTACGGAAAAAATCTATGTAAATTATTAAAACTGAAAATTACTCAATTATAACACCTTACAGAAATATGTAGGGTGTTATTTTTGTGCAAAAAATTAATGGAAAACAAAATTATAGAAAGAAAGAGGATAAATATTATGTGTAAAATTTTTGAAGAAATGACAGGAAAGAAAAACGAAGGCAACGTAGGGGAGCTGAAAGGCTTATTAAAATCAGCGGTAGATGCACGGTTAAATGCAACCATTATCAAGGTTCCGGTGGAATTATTTGATATTGATGAGAATTATCAGATTCCGGAACGTACAGCAAGAAGCTTGAATTATCTTGTAAACCATTGGGATGATAATAAATTACTTCCACTTGCAGGCGTTCCACATTTTGAAGAAGGGAAAATCTATTTATTTGATGGCTTTGGAAGATGGATTGGTTCACAGCTTATTCAGAACCCAAAGGCAGATCTTGATGTAATGGTAATTCTTAATGCGCCAACAGACCCAGATGAGAGAAGAGTGTACGAAGCGAAAATGTATGCATTCCAGAATAAAGACGTTGCAAGAATCACAGCAGTACAGAAACATGGTGCAATGTTACTCATCTCTCTGATTATGAAAAACGTATCGCAAATCTTGAAGGATTCGGAAAGAAATCTACAACAAAACTCATGAAAGCAATTGAAGATAGTAGAAATACTACATTCGACAGATTCTTATACAGTTTATCGATTTCTCTTTGTGGAGGAAAAGCAAGTAAAATAATTGCAGAAGCAGAAGATTATCAAGTAGAAAACTTCTTCCGAGACATGACATTATATGGAGCAAAATTCTTTAATTATCTTCCTGGAGTTGGTGATGCATTAGTGAACAATCTTGATGAATACTTTAAAGATAATTGTAACAAAATACTTGAATTATCCAAAGAGTTTAAATTTACGATTCCAACAAAGGTAGATCTTACGGATAAGAGATTAGAGGGGCTTACATTTGTGGTCACGGGAAAAGTAAATCTATATAAGAGTAGAGATGAATTAAAAAAAGAAATCGAATCTCTTGGCGGAAAGGTATCTGGATCTGTATCAGCAAAAACAACTGCACTGATCAATAATGATATTGAATCCAATAATGATATTGAATCCACTAGCAGCAAGAATAAAAAAGCAAAACAATTAAACATTCCAATCCTTACAGAGAATATGTTTATTGCGAAATTTGGTAAGGTAAGTTATGAACAGTTTGAAAAAGATGCAGTAAAAAAAGTACCTAGTTACTACAAAACAATGGATGAAGAAATTAAAAAAGTATATGAAAAAATTATTATGCCAGCAAGGTCCACTAAACACAGTGCTGGGTATGATATCAGAAGTCCGTTTAAATTTATTCTGTTGCCCAATGAATCAGCTATGATTCCGACTGGATTAAGATGCGAAATGTTTGAAGGATATGTGATGATGATTTATCCACGCAGCAGTTTTGGAATTAAAAAGGGTGGGGTTCTTTTAAACACAACAGCAGTAATTGATCGTGATTATGCTTATGCTGACAACGAAGGACATATTTTTTTGGCAATTAAAAATGCAAGCAATGAAACAATGTTTATTGATGAAAATGAAAAAATTGTACAGGCTGTATTCGTAAAATTTGGCATTGCTGACGAAGAAGAAGTTACAACAGAACGTACAGGTGGAATAGGATCTACTGGTAAATAAGGTGATTCTTATGAAGAATAAAATAAAATTTATTGGAATACTTCTCATTTTTATTGGCATAATTTTAATTATTTTTGGAGCATTAAGAATTCATTTTGATCAAACGAACATAGATTATATTTCTGAAACTTCAGCAGAAAATGAATCCAATTTCACAATTAAAATAATGAATAATTATACAAAAGAGGTTTTTGCTCAAAATAAAATAAACGCAGGTACTTCAGTTGGAGAACTCGTAAAAGAAGAGCAGGAAAATAATTCAGATATTTCAACAGCAGTTGCACAAGAAAGAATTTCTGAAACAAATTCGACTAATATTTGGTGGCTCTCATGCGCTCTATATCACGAATGTAGAGACTTAAACGATGAAGAACAGATAGCAGTAGCCTCGGTAATTATGAATCGTGTAAAGAGTGATAAATTTCCAAACACAATCTTTGAAGTAATTACACAGCCAGGACAATATGCTTTCGTTGTTGATGAAATTATTTGGGGAGAACCTGATGAACGTGCAATGAAAAATGCTGAATATGTTTACTGGAATGGTTCGCAAATTCCAGAGAATGTTTTATTCCAGGCAGAGTTTATTCAGGGTTCTGGGGTGTGGAAACAGATTGATAATCAATATTTTTGTTACGAATAGGATTTTTGCATTGACTAAAAAATATATAATGTGTATACTTACTTTAATAAATGCAAACACTCTATGTTATTTAGCAAACTCGATTATCCTCTAAATTAGTAAAAATGATTATCCTTTTGCATGACCGTTTTTGACTGTTTTAGAAAACTCACAACAAAATACAGAAAAATGACGACATGGGGTGTATTTTTGGTAAAATTCCAAAATGCACCCTTTTAAAATGCAGTAAAACTGGGCTTTTAGAGGCATCATTTTGCCAATGAAATCAGTGTTTCATCTGGATAATATTTTAGATGATTTTGAATGGATATGATGATAATTGCTGATTTGACACAAAAATAGGGTGGCAGAGAGATATTTTAGAAAGGATAGTTCTTTTTGCAAATCATTAACAAAATTAGGATAATTGATTTTGCACAAGGACATAGAGTATTTCCCAAATCCTGTTTTTGGGAAAACCATAAAAATGCCTTCAAACCCGCATGGTTGACACGTTTCTCTCTTCCCAAAAATTTTCCCAAAAATGAAGAAAAATCCCCAAATTTGTGTTTTTGGGAAAAAATACGCTTTTTGGGAGCGTTTTTGGGAAAACCATTAACAAAGAGTGGTGTATTTATATTCAACAAAAATGCATATATATGCATAACTAAGGAGGAATATAATGCGTAAGAAAAATTACAAAGGTCGATGTGAAAAATTATCTGTTTCCAAATCTAAGGACGTATGCAGAATGTACAGTGAACTTCAGAAAAAGTATCTGTATAAACTACAGGACAATGAACACATCCGAGAAATACGATGCAATGTTTTGATGGAAGGTTTAGAAGGCAATTATACTTCAGATTTTGTATGTGTAACAACGGGGAATGATTTAATGATCCGAGAATGCGTTGAAAAAAAACTTCTCATAAAACCAATGACTCTTAAACAGCTCGACAGTTCAAGAGAATATTGGCTAAAGCGTGGAGTGGAGGATTGGGGGATTGTAATAAATGAAAAAGAATAGTTTGTTTTATAATTCAGAATCTAACATGATATACAGAGTCCTTAATTCAAAAAATGATAAAGCTTTTGTTATAAATTGTACAACCAGGCATATGCCTTTCTGGACAGAATTATCATCTATATTAAATTTAAATCCGATCACGGAAGATGAGTTACTTAATATCACTAATACTGAATTAGAAGAACTAAAAATGCCATCAAAAGAATACAAATATGCACAAGAACACTTTTCATTAATTGTAAATATTCTGCCTGTAATTGAGAATAAAAATGAGCGGAATAAAATGATACAGTACGTTTCTGAATCTAAAAATTGCAGCAAACAAACTGTTAGAAAAATACTTTGCACGTATTTGATATTCCAAAATATCGCAGCGTTAGCACCAAAGAAAAGTATTGAAAAAAAATTATCTTCAGATGAGAAAAATATGAGATGGGCACTAAATAAATTCTTCTATACGAAAAACAAAAACACATTATCAACCGCATATATGATGATGCTGAAAGAAAAGTATACAGATGAAAATAATCAATTACTTCCACATTCGAGTATTTATCAGTTTCGTTACTTTTATCGAAAGACGAAAAAATTGCAAACATATTATATTTCTAGAAATGGAATAAAAGATTATCAGAAAAACCATCGCCCTTTACTCGGAGAAGGTGTAAGGTCAATTGCAAATAATATTGGAACTGCAATGTTGGATTCTACAATCTGCGATATCTATTTAATAAATGATCGTGGAGAAATTATTGGTCGTCCAATTATGACAGCTTGTATTGATGTTTATAGCGGCATGTGCTGCGGATATTCTTTAGGATGGGAAGGTGGTATGTATAGCTTACGTTCTTTGATAATAAATGTTGTTGAAAATAAAAAGGAATATTGTAAAAAATTTGGAATTGAAATATATGAAGAAGATTGGAATTGTAATCAATTGCCTGGAACTTTAATAACAGATAAAGGATCAGAATATGCTTCGGAAAATTTTGAACAGCTTACAGATCTCGGAATTTCAATTATAAACTTACCTGCATTTAGACCAGAATTAAAAGGACCTGTGGAAAAATTCTTCGATATAATTCAGAGACTTTATAAGCCACAATTATTAGGAAAAGGAATTATAGAAGATGACTTTCAACAAAGAGGGGCACATGATTATCGAAGAGATGCTTGCTTGACTTTGGACCAGTTTGAAAAAATAATTCTGCATTGCATTATTTATTACAATACAAAAAGAGTTATTGAAAATTTTCCTTTTACGGAAGATATGTTGCAAATGATCACCCCATATTCTAATAATATTTGGAATTATAAATTGGCAAATACAGATACAAATTTAATACCTATATCAATTAAAAATTTAATCTTATGTTTACTACCAAGAACGAATGGACGATTTACAAGGAGTGGCTTAAAAGTTCACCAATTGAGATATAAACATAGTAATTATGTCGAAGAGTATTTAAGCGGAAAAGAAGTTATTGTCGCATATGATCCAGAAAATGTATCGCATATTTGGTTAATTGAAAATGGGTGTTATATAAAATTCGATTTAATTGATTCTCGTTTTTTTGGAAAAGATTTATCTTCAGTGGAACGGTTTCTCAAAGCATCAAAGAATTTTATTGGAAAAGAAAAGATTGAATCTTTACAATCCCAAATATTCCTATCAAAAAAAATTGATGCTATTATTTCTGATAAAAAAATAAATAATAATGATATAAAAAGTATACGAAAAACAAGAACAAGAGAACAAGAGAAAAATCATAGAAATTTTATAAAGGAGTATGATGTTATATGATCAATTCAAACAAAGTAATTAAACAGTTGCCAGAAATGTTATCTGGAGAGAATCTTATTAATAAGATGCAAGTACTACCGAAATACGACCGAAAGTTTAGAGAAAATGGAAGTGTAACAGAAAGACTTATAAAATTATCCGACCTTTATAATATTTATATTCCATCACAAATGTCTATAGAAATTTACAACAAATTATATCTTGGAATTGTTAGATCGTTGCAAAAGAAAGGTGAAACATTGACAATAAAACAATATAATTCCACTTATAAAACAATACAAAATATTAAAAACAAAATAGGAGATCAAAATTATAACGGCATTATGGGTGGGGCAGATTCTTTTACAATTATTGGGACAAGTGGTATTGGAAAGTCTTCTACAATTTCAAGAGCTTTAAATTTAATTAGAGCAAATTATATGATAGAAATTGAAAAACCTTATACAAGAATACTTCCATGTTTAATAGTACAATGTCCGTTTGATTCTTCAGTAAAAGGATTATTAGTTGAAATCTTGCGAAAAGTAGATGAACAATTAGGGACTAGCTATTTTAAGAGTGCAACAATCGGGAATAGAACTACAACAGATATGTTAATTGGGTCAGTAAGTCAAATATGTTTAAACCATATAGGATTACTTGTCGTTGATGAAATTCAAAATGTGGTGAACAGCAGAAATGGGAAAAATTTAATTGGATCACTTACTCAAATTATTAATAATTCCGGGATAAGTATTTGCATGGTAGGTACGCCAGAAAGTGAACGATTTTTTGAGCAAGCTATGCAATTAGCAAGAAGAAGTATTGGTTTAAAATATGAAGAATTAAATTATGATAGTCAATTTAAAAATATATGTACTATATTATTCTCTTATCAATACACAAAAAAATATAGCGAAATATCTGATCAAATAATTGAATCATTGTACCAATATAGTGGTGGAAATATATCCGTTATTATTTCATTAATTCATGATGCGCAAGAAATTTCTTTGATGAATGGGCGAGAAATATTAGATTTAATATCGTTGGAAGAAGCTTATAAAAAACGATTATCTATGTTATGTAATTATATTAAACCTGAAATAAAAAAACAATATATTAAATACAACAAAAATAATTCTTCTAAAAATATTTCTCAAAAGAAAAAAGAAATAAACAGTATTGTAACAATTAAAGATATAGTTTTAACTGCAAAAAAAGAAAACGTTAATATTATAAAAGAACTATCAAAATATATTATTGTGGAGGTGATATAATGATCGCATTTTTGCCAGAATTTTATTCAGACGAATTGGTTTATAGTTTCATGGCAAGATATCATGTTATGTCTGGTCATGTTCATGCAGCAACAACAAATAATGAAATGTTTGCCAATCCAAAAAGAGTAATAGAAATAGAGTTTTTAAATAAATGGACGGATAAATTTCATTCAATCATGGAAGAAAAATATTCAATAGATTATATCATAAAAAATCATACGATGTTTTATGCGTATACGTTTTCTTTTCCACCAGAAAAAAGAAGAAAAGTATATGAGTTAATAAAAAATAATAACTATGAATATAAGACAGTAGACGGAATAAGATACGGAAGATCTAAGAGGTGTTTAGTGTACTGTCCAATATGTGCTTTAGAAGATAGAAAGAAATATGGTGAAACATATTGGCATCGGACTTGGGTAATTGAAAATATAAGAATTTGTCCGAAACATAAATGTTTTTTAAATGATACGAATATCATAATGACAGGAAATAAAAGATCTTATAAATTTTATCCGGCAGAACAATATATTCCACAAAATTATAAAATTGTTAAATGCAATAATAATGTGGATTTTGAAATTGCAAAATATGTTGGAAATATAAATCTAAAAAATATCAATAATAATGTATATGCGATGAAAACCATAAGATCAGAAATTGATAATACACTTAGAAGTAGGAGAGGATATTATGATTATAAAAAATTATACAAAAATATGGAACAATTATATAAAAACAGTCTTTACTTTGATTTTCCAGACTGGAAATTACAAAGACTTTTACACGAAAAAGATTATAATTTAATTCCGATATGTATGCTTGCTATATATTTAAAAATTCCATTTGATAATCTTTTAAAAACAGGTGTTGAAAATGAAAAAGATAAAAAAGAAATTTTCAATGAAAAAATAATTAGTTTAAGAGACAGTGGAATGACATTTAAAGAAATTGCTAATAAATTATCTTCTAATTGTACAACGGTAAGAAGGACTTATTACAACTTAAAATCGTAAAAAAAATGGGGATGGCTTAGAATTTACTCTAGGCTATCCCCCAAATTTATTTTACTCTTACATAAGCAGAACTAAATCCTGCCGCTTTTACTTTTTCTAAATATCTATCCGCATTTTCTTTTAATTCAAATGCACCAACTTGTACACGAAAATATCCATCATGATCATCATACACGAATCCAATGAATCCTTTATTTACTAATTCTTTTTGTAATCTATTTGCATTATCCCTGTTGTTAAACGCACCACACTGAACACAATATAATACCTTAAATGTTTGATTAAAATTTGTAGGCTTGTCGTTTTTCTCTTCATTAAATCTCATTCTACGCACGATAGGTAAGCCATTATTCCATCTTTCAACATCGTATAATTTCTCAATTTTTGGAACATCAGAACCATGACCTTGTACGTAAACAATTCCATCTTTAATAGAATGAACCATTTCTACATGACCATTCCAAATAATAAGATCTGCAATATGTAGCACCTTATCTGCGTCTTTGATATGATTTCCGTTATACATGTAATCTACATGAATAGTATGTAATTTATCAGTTGATTCTAAACCATATGAATTCTTCCAACCAATATCATATCCACCTGCTTTGTACGCAGCACATACGAAAGAGGAACAATCAGAATAATACTTTCCGTCCTTATACGGTTCTAATGCGTAGGTTCTCAGAAACTGGTTGTAAACATTTCTTCCAATCATTACACTTGAATTTTTAATAATTAATTCTTCACTTGTCATTTTAATTTTTCCTTTCTAGCGTAAAAAAATGGGAAGAATACAAAAGTACTCTTCCCAAAATATAATTATCTAAACTGAATCGCTTCAATTTGAAGTGCTTGCCCGACAGTTCCTAAAGTAGCAGTTCCATCTGCCTTTGTCCAATCTGTCCAACCGGAATTCTGAACATGAACTCTGTATTCGAAATCTCCTTCAAAACATAAACATTCAATTCTTTTATTTTCCCCTACAGTTCCGATTACAGTATTTTTGTCAATTTGACCATAATCTTTCCAACCAATTCCCTGAATGTGAGCTTTTGCTTTAATTATCATATTAAGTGGATCAATCTTAAATGCTTCTAATCTAAGATTATGTCCTGTAATACCAATAATATTTTCACACGCTCTCGCACCAAGCCATCCTTTATTCTGTACATGAGGGTCAACTAAAAATTTAGCAACCATAATTTCGACAGCCTCAATTTGAAGTCCTTTTCCTTTAGTACCAGCCCATTGACCATTATATATCCAATTAGTCCAGCCAATATTTTTCTGATGTACTCTGTAAATATATGGCGTGCATTTCCCAGTAATCTTAATTGCTTCTATACGTTTATTCTGTCCAGTTGTTCCAATAGTTGTGTCTTTAGAGATATTTTTATATTCTTTATCACCTATGTCCTTAATATGAACTACGACATCTGTTTGTCCAACAGGAATAAGTCTAATTGCTTCAATTCTACGATTCTGTTCAGTAGTACCTGCCATTCTACCATCAGACTGCCAACAAGCCCATCCGATATCACGAATATGGGCTTGATAAGATACCTTCCCATAATGCTGTACAGAATCCTGTGATACTCCACCAGATTTTACATCTCCGTCAATATCTTCTTCTTTTGATCCGGATGTAGCAATTCCAAATGCATTTAAAATACCTTTTGCCAGTTCATCGGTTTTGCAGTTGAATTTGTTAAGATCATTCTGATTAGTGATAAACCCGTTTTCCAGCAAACGATAGCTATATCCTCTGTAAGCCGAACGATTTACATTGGCAAGATCATTTCTTCCTACGATTTTATTTGCACGTCCCGGAAAGAAATTACCAATAAAATTCGAAAGAGCTGTGTCATACTGATCTGGATTATATCCCTCTTTAATAATTACATGACCGCCACACGCAGATGCCGTTGCACTGTCCATATGTAATTCCAAAATTTGCCAGTCATTTGGAATATTGAGCGACATTATCCCGTTATCTTCATACCAGTTACGATTCATATCCGCTACGGTTACATTGCTTCCACCAATAGCAGCAATTCTAGTAGCTAAATATCTTACTCTCTCTGCCTCCGTATATCCATAACCAACAGCACCACTATCACCAGCACCATGTCCAGCTATAATATATAAATGTGCCATAATACTCGCTCCTTTCGCGAAATATATAAGAGGACGATTATTCACCCTCTTATAAGTTTTATTTACTTTTAAATAATAAAAAAAGAAACTCATAAAAATGAGATTCTTAAAATAAGATAGATATAAAATTTAATATTTAAAATTTAAACAATTTTGATATAAATATTTACTTAAAACGAATAAACTGAATTTATGTGTTCTGAAATGGAATACATGTTACTCTTACATCAAATTGTGACCATGATCCCCCGTTTTTATATGAGCTAATATATATGGTGTTTCCTTTTTCACATATTCCAGAAAAAGCAGATGTAAGTTTGTAATAATTTCCGTTTTGTCCAATAACAGTATTGCCAAGCTTGCAAGTAATTTCTTGTTCATAACTTTCACTACTAAGTGAGGATGAAACCGTTACAATAAAAGAATATTTTACATCAGATATAAGATTTTGCAAGGAAAAAGATGCCACTCCAGATAGATTTGAGTCGTCATAAAAAAACACCTGCCTATCAATAAATCTGCTTTGGTATGAATCTATTTGCGCTTGTACAGTTCCACCTTCATCTAAACTAACCAATGAAGCATGTGTTCTTGGTAATAATTTTGTATATCCAGAAGATGTTTTTAAATACATATATCCTTTTTTTACAGTATCAAGAATCGCCATATATTATTCAGCCTCCTTTGTAATATAAGAAAACTCAATTGCTTTTACTTCGTCAATTGAGTTACATGCATAAATTCTTTCTTTATATTCCTGCATCTGATTCATATATGGATAAACAAATGATTTAACAAGAAGAGTAAGTTTTAAAAATTCCTCTTCTGTAAATTCAACACACTTTTCTTTCTTTGCGTGCCATTCCAATTTTTCTTCGATACCAGCCTGTTTCGATACCTGATATTGCATATAGTTAAGAGACATTTCATTCTGATCATCCTCTGTAACGCCATATTCTTTATCATTAAATTTTACAGTAGCAGTAGAAAGGAAATCTTTCAGAGCCTCTTTGTTAAGTTCCTGCTTATGATCTTTCCATCCATTAAGATCAAGAGATGCTTCGTCCACAACACCAATATACTGTTTCATTTCATTAATCTGTTCTTCTGCACTTGGTCTTTCAAGAACAGCTACAATAAATTCAACAGGGATATCTTTAACTACTGATTTATATTCTGCATCATGATGAATTGTTTGTGTTTCTTTGATATCATTTCCTTCGTCATCATGTCCAGTTACAACTTCAATTTCCTCATCGTAAGCTTTTGAAACCAGGATTTCTTCGGTTTCATGAGTAAGACCTTTCTCAAGATGAATATCCGTTCTTCTCATACCACCAAGTTCTTTCATCTCTATAACAGATTTTTCTCCGTCTTTTTCATCTTCAATTTCAATAGACTGTACAAGCATGTCTCCAAAGAAATCTTTTATTGTATTAAAATCTGTACTTAAAAATTTAACAATACATGCATTTGTTACATAATAATCATAAAATTCAATTTCTTTTCCATTTTCAAGTTTTAAATATTTTGCCATAAATAATTCCTCCTATGAATATAATAATTATTCTTCTTTAAACCAAAGATCACCAACATTCTGATTACTAGGTTCGTAAGATTGAGAAACAAAGTTTATTGCACCAAGATTAGTACGTGCATTGGTAGCAGTAGTCGAACCAGTGCCACCTTTTGATACAGCAAGAGTTCCAGTAATAGAACTAAGAGTATATGTTGTATTTGTATCTTTATAATATGGAATACCAGATATGATAGGGCAAGCAGTTAGACCGTTTGTAGAAGTTACTGTAGAACTTGTTTTAACTCCACCGATAGTAGAAGACGATGCCGTTGGCAGAGAATAATTGTTTGCGTTAGTTGCAATTCCATTTAATTTTGTCACCATGGCAGCAGTCATAAGACCATGTGTTGAAGTAGTTGCATCTGAATAAGTTGTATTTGTTGGAACAACCCATGTCCCATCACCTCGTAAAAAGGAAGTTTGTTTCCCAGCGGCTGGTGCTGGCACTAAACCTGCTTTTCCGGCAGTATAAGAAGTAGCTGCTGTCATATTACTATAAGTCGTATTATTGTCCGGAGGTACAGTCCAAGTACCATCGGATCGAAGATATCTATTTGCAGACCCCGCAGCAGGAGCAGGAACCAGTCCTGATTTTCCCTTCGCAGACGTTGTTGCACCAGAAAATTCTTCTCCGTCACTTGAAGGGGTCATATATATTTCATTAGAATTGATTTGATTATTTGAAAGCGCACTATTATATTGAGCTTCTGTCAAATAATTTATTTTCAACTCAGAAATTTCAGTTGAAGTTGCCATATATTAATATACCTCCAAATTTTATTTATACGCCAATAACTGCGATTAAAGTTCCGCCTGTCATTGTTGGAAGCCCCGTAATTTTTCCATTAGATATACTTAAATTTAATGAGGTAGAAGTTGGGCTTCCATAAACCGTTGATTTATAATAAGATGTACCTGCAAAAGCATACATAGTCGTACTATAGCCTCCCCAACCGCTAGATCCACTTGCTGTAGCATATCCATAAACTTTTACTGTTCCTGAAGATTTAAACGATACAGTTGGGTTTGTTGCATCAATAATATATGCTTCACAGTTATTGTTTCCAGAAGACCCAGAGGAGGACTCACCCGTGTAAGTGCCTGTTACACCGAGAATTGATACACCAGATTTGATATTAGAAGCAATAATTTTATTTTGTTCTGTTGCAGAAATAGAAACTTTTCCGGAGCCTGAATGATATCCGGTAGGAATTGTATAAGAGCCTGCTTTTGTTGAAATTGTTCCTGTAACAGCCCCGTTGTTTGTCATAGTACCAGTTACTTTAGACCCTTTTATATAAGCTGTTTGACCTGATAAGATATTAGCAGCAGATGCCGTTGCATCAGAAGTGTCAGTACCCGAACTAGAGGCTGTATATGTTCCGGTTACACCAAGAATGCTTATACCTGATTTGATATTGGATGCAATAATTTTTGACTGTTCTGTAGAATCAATAGAAACTTTACCACTTCCATTGTGATACCCTGCTGGTATTGTGTATGAAGCAGTTTTTGACGAAATAGAACCAGTAACCGTACCTTGGTTTGTCATTGTTCCTGTAATTTTTGAGCCATTAGCATAAGCTGTCTTACCATAAAGAATATGACCTGTCGAAGCTGTTGCGTCAGATGTGTCTAATGGTGTATAAGTACCATTTGTTTTTCCTGATGCTGTATAAGCCGTCTTTCCATTCATAATATCATTTGCTGTAGCAGTAGCATCAGATGTGTCAACAACTGAATTTGCAACAAAGCCACCTTTTGCCGAAACTTTATTTGTACCTAAATATACCGCCATGTTACCACCTCACAATTGTAATTTTTGTTTTTGTTGGAATATCTACAGTTTTTGCAGTGCTTCCATCGTATGTTCCAGTTACTGCACCAGTAAAAGTTATTGCATTTGGATTTTTCAAAGACGATGGAAAATCAGTAATCTGCGATTTTGTATGTGTATGATTTGTGTTTGATTTTCCTTCCAAAGCAGAATTTATAACTTTGTTTTGCACTGGGTTTATAGAGGTAGAACTTAATGTAGAATCTACTGTTACTTTTGTAGCTCCAGATGCAATACTATTTAATTTGGAACGGTCACTTGCTGTCATACCTTCGTAAAGAGGCAGATCGGACCATTTCGATGTACCGTCTCCAATTTTATATTTACCGGTCCCTTCAATTAATCCTTTTTCTCCTTTTAAAAGGACTGGATTATTTTTTGACCAGTTATTTTCTGTATCAATTTTTTGTTTTATTCTGACATTAATATTATTATCTGCCATTTTTCGCCTCCCTTATTTAGAAAAAGGAGACTGAATAAAACAGTCTCCATAAATATTAAGAGTATTTTTATACTGAACTTCCGCCATTAAGCACGAGAGTCGCATCACCATTTACTAAGAAATTAGTTGATACATTTGCTTCGACTGGTACTCCGTTTGCAAAATAAACAGGATGTGTAGTAGAACCTGCATTTGTACCTAATTTACTTGCTGTCGTAGCAGTAGTTGCCTTATCAGCACTTGTTGCAGTGGTAGCTTTATCTGCTGTGCCAGCTGATGTAGCTTTACCAGAAAGTGCTCCTTTGAATGTAGTAGCAGTTAAAGTTCCTGCAGTTGTGTCAAGATATACACCTGTATCAAATACCTGTGTTCCAGTATTTGTAGTATTTGATGTTGTACCTGTGATATAAGCTTTCGCTGTTGTATTGAGGATATTTGTTACTTTTGTATCTGAGTTTGTATCTGTATTGATATCGCCAACTAATTCATAATTTGTTCCATCATATACAAATTCATAAACTCGTTTTGCAGCAAGATAATCTGCTGAAATTGCAGCCCCACGATAGTAGATTGGTTTTTCACCAGTACCGTTGATGTTAAGAGTTGGACTTCCGACTGTATTTGTAACAGTGAATTTAATCATTGCTCTTGCGCCAGTAGCAAGTGTAAATCCCGTAACTGATACAACTTTAGCCTGAGTAGCTGCCGCTGTAGTACATTCTCCATAGTGAGTAATATTTGCAGTACCATTAAATGATACTCCATCAATTGTTCTTGCAGTCTGAAGTTTTGTTGCACTTCCTGCATTTCCAGAAACAGCAGTAGGAGTAGCTGGCATTGTCATTGTTGTAGAACCTTTGCCAGTAATATGTCCCTGTGCATCATAAGTTACAGAAGGTATTGTGAATGTTCCACCATAAGTTAATGTCTTATTTGCATCGCCTGCCGCCGTATCAGCAGTTACAGAATTACTATGATTGATTGTTGTTCCAGATAAACTAATACCTGTTCCAGCAGTGTATTTCGTATCTGTTGCAGAAATGGTAAGTTTATCATTATCTGCGTCAACACCAATCTGGACATTTGCTCCTGCTTTAAGTGTTAATGTATCTGTTTTAGAATCTGCTTCGACACTTGTTTCTCCGACAGCAATTTTACTAAATGCATTCTGGTTCGCTTCGGCAGCGTTCCATTTTGTTCTTTCTGCTGCTGTGATATGTGCTGTTGTATCATTTTTATGATTTGTGAGAGCAGTATTGACTCCAGAAACTTTTCCGCCTACGTATGAAGCAACCGCTGCTGAAGTAGGAAGTTTAGTTGATGAAGTTCCATCTGTAATAGAAATATCTACCTGCTTAGTTGCACCTTCTGCAAGTGTAATTGTTCCAGACTGTGCGTTTGTGGTTAATGTCTGAGTTGTTGTGCTATATTTAATATATGTTTCGTTTTCATTACCTGACGGTACATATGCCCAGTTCTCTGTAGTTGCCTCAATAGAACCACCATTAAGTGCAATAATAAGATCTCCAACTTTACATGTAAAACCAGCATAAGAACCAGCTGTAACAATTTTATAAGTATCGCCTTTTACAACTTCTGAAGTTGGAACAGCAGTGATAGTACCATTTGTACCAAGAGTACCTTTAAATACCATTGCGTCAGAAGCAGCAATTTTATTTGTAATCTGAGTATCTACATATTGTTTTGAGGCTGGGTGAAGAGCAGAGGTAGGATCACCACTCAATGTTACTGCTCCGGTGAATGTTCCACCTGCCTTTGGCATAGCATTGTCTGCTTTTGTACCCTGTGCAGATGTAGCATATGCACTGCTTGCCGTATATGCAGCTGAACCAAGTCCTTTTACAGCGATATTATCTGTAGCCTTGCCATCGACAGTAAGTTTTAATGTACCATTATTTGTTCCAGATGCAAGTGTAACTGATTCAATTTTACTATCCGCTGTACTCTGTGCTGTAGCAGCAGCTGTTTTAGCTGTGTTCGCAAGATCGTAAGCAGATTTTACGCTATTCGGAGTTGCAGCTGTTGTAGTAGAAGTGGAAGTGGTACTATCTGTAAGCTGAACAATACCCTTTGCAGATGTAGTACCATTTGCAACACCGATAGTAACTTTCTTGTTTGTTGTATCTGGCGTTACTGTTACATTAGAACCAGCAAGAGTAAAACTGTCTGTCTTTGAACCAGCATTAATTGTTGTGCTCCCAACAGTAACCTTACTGAATGCATTCTGGTTAACTTCTGCGCCAGCTGCAATTCCATCTAATTTTGTTTTAAGTTCTGTTGTAAAAGATGCGGTGATAGCATCAAGAATCGCTTTGTTACTATGTGTATGAGAAGCAGTTTTAACCGCTGCGTTGATTGCATTTGTAATTTCTGTTGGTGTATTTGTAATATATGGAAGATCAACATATTTGTCTGTGCCGTTACCAACCTTAACTTTTGGTTCTCCACTTTCCGGAAATTCGATAGCATACTCGCCTTTCAGAAGAACTTTTTCGGATGTTCCCCAATTAGCAGTAGTATCATTACAAATAACCAATCTAGTATTTAATGTATTGTTTGCCATTTTTTCCTCCAATTAAAAAGAGGACTCTATATGTTAGAGTCCCCACAATTTATTAAATTTATTTCTTCATAATTACTTCCAATACAATAATATTTTGTATTTTCGTCATCCCAACGATATGTTTTATTTGTTTTAGAAGCAATATAAATATGATATGTATCCCCAACAGTAGGGAATGAATAAATGGTGTCTTTGGTAATCACTGGTGATTCATTAAGTTCCACCCACTCCCCATTAAAAAAACAAAGAGTATTCGGTAATAATAAATACAATTTATTCGCTAATGGAGCAAGTGGAAGTTCAGAACATACCACCAGATCTGAAGACATTTTATTCCTAGTCGCAGTATCATCCTTATAAAAATTACCTGTGTCTTTACAGAAAATTAGTTGTCCATTGGTAATAGGGATGTCAGATAATCGAGACTGCGATATTTCAGTAAGAGATAAAAAACTCATTTTGTTCCCTCCTTTTTAACATCCCATAAGGAAGAACACTAGGCGATTTCAACCCAAGTAAGTGCTTTTTCAGTAGCCTTTACTCTGGTATCCATAGCACCATTAAGTCCATCAGCATAAGCCTTTGCATCTTTCAGTGCCTGATTTGCTTTTGTAGTTGCATCTGTTGCAGCCGCATCAATTGCAGCCTGTTTTGCTGTGTCGATAGCAGTATTGAGGTCTTTTACTTTCTGATCCACCTCAGCTTTGGTATAAGCATCGATGCTACCAAGAATTTCCTCGGCTTTGTCATTAATCTGTTTTGTTACTTCTTTTTTAGTAGCGTATGGAGACAGATCAATTGTAAAACCAAGAAGCTCCCATTCTGTTCCAGTATAGACATATTCTTTACCATCATCATTTGTATGATAAACGTCTCCAACTACTGGGCTTTCAACGGCTTTAACTTCATCAAGATTTTCTTTTGCGCCTTTGAATCTGAATACAGATGCAATCTTTGTATCAATCTGCTGCTGAAGTTCTGTTTTTGCTTCGTTTACTTTCTTGGTTGCATCCTCGGAAGCTGTTTCTGTTGCAGTTTTAATTGCAGCATCTTTTGCTGCATCAATTTTTGCCAGAATTGCTTCCGATCCTTCAACACCTTTCAGTTTTTCAGTAATATAAGCCTTGAGAGCAGCCTGTGTAATGACCTTGCCATCATTTTCAGTTGTTTCACCGATGACACTTACTGTACCAACCGCAAGGTCTACATAATCTGTACCTGTATAGATTTTTGCTGAATAATCATCCAGTACATAAATAATTCCCTGTGATGGAGTAGTAGGAAGAGATGTTACCTTCATAACTTTCTGACTATAGGCTTTATCTCCTTTAAAAATTTGCCCGTCAGCAAAATATAATGTATCGTTATCTTTTGTGAGGATGGCGTTGTATTTTTCAAGTGTCCCAAAACTAAAATTAATAATATTATTCATAATTATTTTCCTCCTTAAATTGAATTAGAATTCTGTCCATGTCATTCCACCAGAAACAGCAGTTAATACCTTCTCTACAGTAAAAGCAGTTGATCCCTGTTGCACTGTGTAAGGATAATATTTTCCATCAGAAGCACTCTTGATAGAAATTGGCTGTCCAGCATATGTATCAGAATTCTGATTGATTGCTGTAACTGCATCACTTTCAGAATCAAAACAAAGTACTCTTGGGCGAATAGCCTGTTTTGTCTTATCATCCTTGATATAATACAGTTCAGAAGTGTCTTTTGTAAGTACTAAATCTCTTTCGTCAATAGTACCGTTTTCGATTGCAGTATCAAGATTTTCTTTGTTACCGTAACCAAATTTCATTGCAGTGTCTGCCATAGTTCTTTACCACCTTTCGTTAAAATTCAACGACTTCAACTTTGGTGTTTCCGCCATGATGATTAACACCTGTCTTTAAATCAACCGGATTACCAATCAATTTCTTATTTGCAAGAAGCTGCAAAATACCATTATCCAAAGTAATGTCGTCTGCTTTATTGTCATCAAGGTAATCTGCAAGATCGGTTAACTGCTGAATCATTGCATCTGCCTTGAGGAGTCTCTGATCTAAACTTGCAAGGGCTGGGTCTGGAATCATATCGGACCATGCTGAGATAGGAATGATTTTCATCACCGTAGGAGAAGTGTGCCGTGTATACTGTTTAACAGTGCCATCGTCTTCCATAGAAACTTTTGTGAAAGTAAGCTGGAATTCTACATTTCCAGGTTCTTTAGTAAAAGTGGTGTCAATTGGAAGTTTATATTCATAACATTCCTTATATAAGTTATCTGACTTTACAAGATTTTCAGTAACATATTCTTTTGTAACAGGTCGAATATATTCAAGAGTTACTGTAAAATCTCCCATATCTATATCTTTATAAGTTGGAACAACTAAAAAGTGAAGAATATCAACATTCTTATTCCGTTGCATGATTCTTTCACGAACCGTTGTTTTCAACTCATTTGTGCTGTCAACTAAAATCGTATAAATGATAATCACCCGCCTTTCCTATTTTTTGTAATCTAAAATAAATTGATATTCTTCATCAGTAATTTTTCCGTCTTTCTTAAGCTTTTCTAAAACGAATTTTGTAATGCGTCCTTCGCTGTAAAGTCGAGCGATACTTTCTATAAACTGGCTGTACTGTTTCATAACATACCTCCTTCTAAGAGAGAGAGAGTATAAGCGTCTATAATCTCTTCAGGAGTCTTAAGGTTTAGTGCTCTAAGCTGTACATATTCGTATTTATCTATTTCAACCAGAGAAACAGTATCGATTTCTGTTGGGATTGATAGAAAATCTTTGACGTGCCATATTGTATTATGATCAGATGAAATTACTCCCTGCGCTTCTGCAACAGGGCATGTTAAAAAGACATCATGCTTCTTTTGATACTTTACGTAAATAGGATTCTCTAAGAGGTCAATCATACGATCGTCTAATAATACTTTGTAATACATATTTGCCTCCAATAAAATAGACAGGAGCTTTTATACTCCTGTCTAAAAACTAAATTGAATACATAATTCGGATACCATTTGTAGAATAAGCATAATAATATCCTGAAAGTGTACCTTCTGGTTCTACTCTATAGTAATAACCGTTGTAATCTACGTTTGGTGAACGTGTCCAGTAAGCTGTTGCAACACCATCAGATGTCTTGCAGATACGAGTTGCATTTGTTGTCATATAAGTAATTGGTGAACCTTCATATACATATGGTTCTCTGCTCATTGTAGAATCCAACTCGTATACAGAAGGAATGTAAATATAACTTGCAATTGAAGATATCTCGGTAGACATATCACCAATAGAAGAGTTAATCTTTACATTCTTCACAAGCTGTTTCCACTGAATATCAAGTCCATTGTAGACACGGCTATTCAGATAAGTTGGAAGAGTGCATTTTGCATAACCACCTGTATTTGTGGACTGTGTTCCAAGTGCCTTTTCCTGAGTAAGAAGACTCTTAGCCAGGAAAGTCATAGAAGTTCTCTTAGATGCGTTATCTGAGAGATAGTATCTCTTGAATCCGCACATTTCGAATTCCATAGATTCATGAGTCCATGTTACAAGTTCCTTACATGCTTTATCTCCAAGGTCTGCATACCAGAGTTTGCTCCAGTATACTGCACCTGTTGCGTAATCTTCGTATGCACCATCATCTGCTTTTGAACATCCAAATACAAGAGTAGCATTAGTAGAAGTTGCTCTATTCTTAGTAAGTTCAATATAAGTAGAAGCTGATCCAGAAAGATTAGATCCATATACATGGATACCAGTTTCTCCCTTAATATGACGAATAACACACATTTCTCTGCCACCGAAGTTTCCAGCATTGGTAGAAGATGTTCCCCAGGAGACTTTCGCTCCGCCATTATTCCAGAGTCTAAATCCGTTTACACCATCATTTTGATAGCACTGGAACATTACAGACGACTGTGGTGATGCTGAATCAAATTTGTAATCTACAGCAAGTACAAAATCTCTATCTTCATCAAACAGTGGTACTTCTGTATCCACATAAGTTTCTCCGTTAAAAACAGTCTGTTCACTGATCAGAACTTTTTGTGTTACGTCATTGTAGTCATAGTCGCTACCGAACTGTAATTTAACAGTATCTTTCAATGAGATATACTGAGATTCCAAACCAAGCTGAATCATTGCATAAATCTCAACAGGACGAAGATCAGCAAGTTCCTTATTTTTGAAATAATCCAAAGAATATTCACAGGTATCGTATACTGCATTAATATCCTTGTCGCCAGTGATAAGACCACTCTGGTCCCAACCAGTGAATAAGTAATATTTATATGCACTTTCCTCTGTTACATAAGTAGGAGTTTCACCTGTATATTCTACGTAAGTTCCGTATTCGCCAGTATATGATTCCAAAACATTACCACGAGATAAATATCTTACTGTGTACCTTCTTAAACTTTCTAAGTAAGTAGCAGTATATTTCTGGTTTGCAAACACTGCCGTAAAAGTAGTATCCCATCCTTTAAATGTAAAATCTGTACTGACTGTACTTTCTTTTGTAGGTGTAGCGATCGGATTATCTGCTCTTGTCAATGGGTCTACAGGCTTTTCACCCTTGTCTACATACTGAATATCAAGAACATCTTCATTGTCATTTACAAATGTAACCGTGTATTGAGCTACAAGTGTATTGTATGTAATTTCCAGGTCTGACCAAGCTTCTTTGTATTGAGCAAGAACCTTCTCTTTCATTACTGGTACATGAACTTTTCCGGTAACAACTGACTGGTCAGTATTGTAACCATTCTTGTCCAAACCACCCATTTTATATAATCTATCGAGAAGAGTTGCGTCTTCAAGATTCCAATCTACTCCAATAATACGAACACGATTTGTTTTAGGTGCTTTATTGAGAAGTTCCGCACAATCAATTGTGTCACAATTTTCGATGATCATAGTTGTAATCTGGTCGTATCCTGCAATCTGTAAGTTGTCAAGATATTTCAGATTACGCATATTGATGGAAACAAGTGTTTCTGGCAGCAATGCTGTCTGAATCTTTCCGCCATTTGCAAACAGAACACCAGTAAGACCTGATCCTGTTGCATAAAGTTCTTTAAGATTTCCACACTTTGATAAATCCAAACTACTTGCAAGATTTGGAGTATTGCGTACATCCAACTTTTCAAGAAGTTTATTATTACCAATGACGAGATTTGTAAGGAATGTATTTGAATATCCTTCTGTTGTATTACCAATGATAAGCTCTTTTAGTTTTTCAGCTTTAGAGAAGTCATTATCATGGATATAACAAGCAGAAACATCACCCATAGACTGTATCCTTGATGCACCATATACTAGAACAGCGGTATCATCCATTGTAGAGTATGGACAAGGAATATCATAAGACCGCCCAGCTTTTGCGCGGACCTGAGTAGGAGATGAGTTACCAAACATTACAGACAGATACATGTCTGAGTATGGTGTAAGATGAAGTGTATAATCGGGTTTTACAACAGCACCTGATGGGGTATTACAACGAAACATAATCTGATCGGAAGTAGCAGTAGTACCAATAAACTTGGTAGCCATGTACATTTCCTGGTCACGTTCAAACTGTCTACGTTGATATTTCTTTTTACCATTCATCATCTGTTCAAGGAAACGAGTATTGCCATCACGATATGTACGTTCATATTTACGCTCATAATCAAGTCTCCACAGTTCTTCGCACCATTCATTTTGTTTTTCATCAAACTGATTGATAAGAGACTGCGCACTCCAACAGTTCTTTGATTCACAAGATGCGTATAATGTACGGAGTTGTGATTGCATAAGATCACGAATACGACAGAAGAATACAGATTCAGCTGCATTGAATACATGCCCTGAAGATTTATCTCCGTCAGTACGATAATCAGTGTCTTCCTTACCGTAAGTCATTGTTAACTCGCCGGAATTATTTATCCCTAACCCTGTGTCATTATCATAATCCCAGAAGTCGAAGCGGTATCCATTGTTGATTCCTGCCGCTTCATCATCAATGGTATAGTATTTTGCTTTGTCACCCATTTCAGTTGCTTCACTTGTAGTAATATAGTACTTAGCCCAATGAGGAAACACATTTTTAGCTCTGTTGTCCAACATTGTATATCTAAGTGTAAATAAATATAGATACAAAGCTGAATCTACAATAAACCAATTCTTCAAATTATTTACAAATTCTTCATCCGTAGATGTAATGACAAATTCATAAAAGTCTCTCCAAATCTGTTTATTATTTGTTCTAATTTCTTCTTTAATTTCATCAGTAGATGTAGCCTGTCCATCTTTTGAATCTCCACAGCAGTCATATCTGAATTCAAATGATCCATCCCAGTTATTATAAAGAGCATCGTATGCTTCATTTCCAGAAACCCATTCTGATTTAGAGATTGGATATTTCATTGTTCCATCAGAATTTGTTACACCTGTCTGGAAAGTAGAGTTTGGAAGGGTGTTATCACTGATTTCAATACAGAATTCCTTCATGTCATCAGGGTCATAAGCACGAGTCAAATCTGTCTTTTTCGAATCACCTATATTACCGAGTGCGTAAAAATGCCACTCGCAATCCTGGAATTCTCTATGTGTTGAAATATCTGTATTACTTTCTTTAATGAAAACAACACAGTTTACAAATTCCATATCATTTTTAACTTTCGGATCTCTCTTTTGAGCAGGAGATTTATATGGAAGATAAGTGTTATATCTCGCCTGAAGATAAGCGTTATTTACTAATTCAGAGCTGGCAATGTTCACCTTTATATTCGTCCAGTTCATAGGAATAGAATCTCTTGTCAAAGAAATTTTACCTGTTCCGTCATCCACTACAGAACCATCGCCGAATGTAATCTTTGATTTATAACCTGCTTCGAGAGGGATTTTACTGTTAATTTGATGAACACCATCCGCACAGAAAATGAAATCTATATTTCTTCCTGCCTGACCATATTCATTACTTGTAGTGCCCTGTCCTACGACATATCCATTTTCAATTTTCCAGTTATCTAATGTTGCATCTCCATTTTTATAAATACATTCCATAGAAGCATTTTTTATATAATTCTTCTTATCATTTGTAAAGATAGGAGATTCAATCTTGATTACACGCATATTTGGACAGGCTGCTGCAACAGATTCTGGTGTGAGCATTTGATTCTCATCATAGATTTGATTTCTTTTATAACGATCAATCATCTCAGTTGCAGTTCTTGCATCTGCAATGAAATTAGAAAGAATTGCTTTTGTTGTAAGAGATGTATTGTAGGCTTTCATTCTATAGATAGCAACATCGCAATCATCCGATCCAATTGTAATTGGAACAGGAGTTTCCTGTGTAAACGAATACTCCATTATCAACTCCTATGTAGCTAATAGTACCGTTTTGTTCTCTAACTGCCGCAACAGCCGCTGGCACATTATCCACATTTGCTGTAAAGTATAATGTTTGTCCTTCTTTTAAAGCATTAAGCTTTCTTCTTCTGAAGCACCATTCATCTGACTACGAAGTTCTTTAACTTTATCATCAGAAAATTTTACACCCTTATTGTTGTCAGCAGATAATCCGGTTTCATCAAGAAGCATTTTAATCGCTTGCTTTTGCGCAACAGTAACAGCAGCCCAGTCAGAATTATCTCCAGTTGCTTCAGCAGTATCCTGTAACTCCTGAATTTTCTGTTCTATTGTTGAGAGATCATATTCAAATTTGATTTTAACAATCTGATCATCTGATAATTCGTCAAGATTTTCAGAGTAATGCTCATATTCGCTGTTCCAGCTTTCAAGAAGTTTTCCAAGTCGATCCTTTGTATCACCATCTGCCATCGACTCGTATATTCCCTGAATACCATCTAAAGAACTTTTATAATTGGAAAGAAGTTCACCACTTTTCTTTATTCCATCGAACTCAAAACCGTGTTCCTCTAACTTACTCATGGCAAGTTCGACATTCGATACACTTGTTTTAAGTTTATCCGCAGCTTCAGCGGTTGTCTTAAACTTCATTGATCCATCATCATTTTTGAACGACCATTCATCACCAGAATTAGAAGCTAAACCGGCTGATTGGAAATCTGCAAGAACATTTTGCATATTTGTCAGTTCGTCTTCGTTGCCATACCACCGTTCAAGAAGTGCCTGACCTTGTTCCCATGCTTCGACATAAGCGTCTGATGCAAATTTATAAGCACTTGCATTTTCTTTTAGCTTTTTACCAATATCATAATTTACAGCAAACTGTGCCATTGTTTTGAAATCATCTGTTCCCCAAAGTCCCTTGGAGTACATTTCTTTCACATTCTTATAATACCCCATAGTTGTATCATAATTTGCGCCTTTGTTTGCTGACTCTTGAGCGGTTTTCATTCCTTCAAATGTTCCATCGAAAGAATCTACTATGTCAGATGCTTCGCCAGCCTCTTTTTTGATATCTTCAAAATATTTTAAAAATGTACTAGATGAGACATTTATATCTTTCAATCTCATTCCGGATGCTCTAAATGCATTGAGTGCGTCCTGTGCCGATCCACCACTTTTAACAATACTTTCAAGATAAGACTTCATTGCAGAGCCAGATGTTGACGCTGTAAAATAATTTTCAAGATTATTCCATGATTTTTCGTCTTTTGTTTTGCCGATATTTTCATAATCGTTAAGAATGCCCTTTAGATATTTTACAGTACTTTCTGCGCCAGACATAACTCTACCATTACCATCTGTCAAATTGTCAATATAATCTTGTATAATACCTGCCTGATCTGCGATAGTAGAAGTAGTTTCTGCAATTGAATCCTTATATTCTTTTTGCTGCTTTTTGAAAGAATCGTCATCTTTTATCTTCTTATTTTGCTTTTCATAATCCGCTAATTCTTTCTTTTGTTTTGCAAGAAGTTTTATATTTCCTTTTAACTGACCTGGGATAGAAGTATCATCATCGTATTGATCTTTCCATTTTTGATACTCTGTTTCTGGTACATATGTAGCTGTGGATTTATTGACACCACCCATATCTCCAACATAACTTGCTGCATTACCTAAATAACCACCAATTGTTTTAAAAAATCCTTTAAATCCACCGTATTTTTCTTTGTTATATTCATAGAAAGACTGTTGTGTATTTGCAGCTTTTTCTGTAGCTGTTGCAGCTGCTTGTTTCTTGATATCAGTTATTTGTTTCTGGAGATCAATCTGTCGCTCTAATTCAGAATTCTGATTCTGTAAACTTTGAAGCTCTATATCTTGTGCATTTGTAATGTTCCCACTACTTTTAAGCACTTGTAGTTCTTCAATTTTAGATTTCTGTTCGTCATATTTTGAATTTAAAGTATCAAGATTACTTTGTTCTTCTTTATAATCTGATACAGTGCTATCCATATTTTCCTGCGCACGAGTGTATTCTTCACTTGAATATTTAAACAATTCCCATGCACCAACTACAGCACCGATAGCAGCAATATAAGGACCAGCGGTTGTGATAAAACTCTTTATTCCAACAAGCATTTCTTTACCGAAATTCTTGGCACCGGAGAAGATACCTGATTTGGAAGATACGGATTCTACGTTGGCAATGCTGTCTGCAAGACCGTCAGTTTCATTTATTAAATCTCGTATATTTTGAGTTCTCTTTTGTGTGTCGGAGATATCCATATACTTTTTCAATCGATCTTTTGCATCTTCAGATAGTTTTCCTGATTTTAATAACGCCTCTCCAACATCATTTACACTGTCACCTGCTTCATCAAGTGCTTTAGACCATGTAAGTTTTCCACTTTTAAGCTTATCTGTCATCGTGGCATCGGAAGCCATAGCTAAAACTTCATTTTTTAACGATTCAGTTAAACCAATAGCATTTGCCTTTGCTTCAATCTGTGCTTTAGACCATTCGCTTATTCCATCAGAACCAATTCTAAACTGTTTATTAAACATTGAAGCAGTAATATTCTGCATATCACTGATAGATGACGCAGTTTTAAAATTTGCTGACTTTGGTCCACCGCCATTAAGTACAGCCCATATTTCTCCTTCTTCAAATAATTTACCTGTACCTTTAAACTGCAATTATGTTTAACAGAACATTGGCGTATTCTGTTTAACATGGTATAATAGGTATATTATAAAATGAAGGAGAAAAGAATTGTATGGGGAAATATTTTACTTGTCCTGGTTGCGACAGATCTGTTAGTAATAAGATGTTAGAAGAGAATAATAACTGTTGTCCTTATTGCGGATTGTCATATGATGACAAAGAAAAAGTAGAAGACATAAAAAAAGGATATGTATGTCCGAAATGTGCAGACATTTATACCAATGTGCGATATAGAAATAGTAATGGCACTTGTATTTATTGTGGATCAAAATTAGTTCAAACAGATGTAACGACAAGAGAACTATACGACATGACATCTGATGAAGAAACTTTTGATGAAGTAAAAGATAAAGCAAGGATTGTTGCTAATAAATACGGAGACTTTCAATTTTCAGAAACTGCATACAATGAAAAACGTAGAATACAGCGTGAAGAAAACGAAGCCATAAAGCGTCGGTCGCAAACATCAAATTCTTCCGCAACTTCTTCGTCATTTTCATCCGCAACCCAGCAATCCACCACTAACATCCCCAAATGTCCTACCTGTGGTTCTACTAACATAAAGAAGATATCGGCAACATCGAAAGTAGTAGGAGCAGGATTATTTGGATTATTTAGCAAAACTGCACGTAGTCAGTTTGAATGTAAGGATTGTGGATATAAGTGGTAATCTGGAAAATAGAAACAATTGCACCTTTTTATTATAAGATATATAATTTACTTATATTATTTTAGGAGGATCTAATTATGAAAGATAATTACACGAAAGAAGAAATTGAAGAAGTAGTATTAAGGGTGAACAATGAAGTATCAAAAAGTATTGCTGAATTATACAACGAAAATATAAATAAACTTGATGAAGAACTTAAAAATAACCCTGTCGCTAGAGAGATTACAGCAATCGCGACTGCTCAAAATAATACAACCACAACAATAATTGAATCGTTATATATATTACTTAACAAACATTGATTCAATTGCTTTGTCAAAAGCGTCTTTGTTTTCAAGAATCTCTTTTTTATAATCCTCATATGTTTTATAATTCAGAGATTCTTGTTTATTTTTGTGTGAAAAAATTTCTTTGATTTTATTAAATATTTTCATGTAATCACCTACTTTCAAAGGAGGATTAAATTATAAGCCTAATTCTGAGCGTAATTCTTTAGCCGCTTTTAAAATTTCTTCTTCCATATTTACTTTATTTAGAGGAGTTATAACTTTTTTTGTTATATCACAACATGGTTTGTGGGCAAAATAATCATCAACAGTTTTAAATTCATCACAATCTTTAGAATAAGAAATTTGATCCAGTAACATATCAACAACTTCTAATGCTTCAGGGTATGTGAATTTATGATCGGCTAAATAATTTGTGATGTCAATAATTGCTTGTAATTTTGCGACACCTTTTTTAAATGTATCCAATATATCACCTACTTTCAAAGGAGAGAAAACTATGAAACTTAATCCAGATTGTGTAAGAAAAATTTTATTTTATATCGAAAAAGAAGCAGACTATAATACTGATGGAGGATTCCCAATTCATAACGAAATTAGATTCGGAGAATTAGTAGAAGATGAATATTTCAAAAAATATTTAAAGTCTGAAGTTCTATATGCATTAGAAATTTTATTAAGAGAACATTTTATAGAATGTTCTGACGGACCTACTTTTTATGCAGGAAATATTAAAAATGCAACCATAATTGGATTATCATATTCTGGTCATGAGCTATTGGATAATATTCGTAATGACACAGTATGGACTGTCGTTAAAGAAAAAGCATTGACTGCTGGTGGATTCTCACTTAAATCACTTGTAACAACTGCTGGATCTTTAAGTGTTGCTTTTATGACGAATCCGAATGCATTGTCTACTTTTAAATCTGGAATAGAATATCTTAGAAGTTTGTTTTCTTAAATATAACACATTGGCAAAAGAGAGGAGATTTACTATGGGAGTAATAGGTCCAATTATATTTTTTATTGGTATATGTATATATTCATTTTTAGAAGAAGGAGATTCTTCCGGAGTAAAATTTCTTGGAGGCGTAGCTGCATTCATTATTATAATACTCCTGATTGGTGCGATTTTCTTTCCAGAAGTTTACGCTAATTAATTTTGTTTATCAGCAATTAATAAGCACACACACACATTTCGAAAGAAGTAAACTTTAATGCAAACATTATCCCGTAAACAAGAAAAGTTATTAAGATATGTCTTACAGCAGCCACGAAATTCTCAAAATGAAATATCATTAGGAAATCAAATGCCAAATTATCCAAAAGAGGCGGATGACAAAGAAATTATTCAAGCATTAAATATGTTTGAAAAATACAATCTTATGAAAGTTAAGTGGTATGGAACCAACAGAGACAATCTCGATATGACTGTTACAATTGATATTCTTCCAGATGGAGAGAATTACTTTAAAAATAAGAAAAATAATAAAACGAGTTCACGAAGAGAATGGGTTAGAACATATATTCCAATAATATTATCAACAATTGCGTTGTTGAAATCATTTCAATCAGAAATTATTTCAGTAGTGAAATTAATAGTGCAATTACCGAAATAGTCATAGGCATATATGGATGTTTTTCAGAAAAATTATTCATAGGAATAATAATTCTGTCATAAATAAAATCGCTCATATTACTCACCTGCCTTTTTCGTGAGTTTTAGTTCAAACAATTTAGTAGCAGTATCAATGATTTAGTAAATAATTTATTACATTATTTACAGAAATAAGATTATAAGTAGTAATTGCAGCACAAACGATGCATATTCCGCAAAAACAGAGCACTCGCTCCGCATGAGCGGAGCGCTGTTCC
>ENA-OOZG01000462-OOZG01000462.1-human-gut-metagenome-genome-assembly--contig:-NODE-462-length-33692-cov-9.771977_pt1 | contig 33692 bp, 34 predicted proteins | sample MGYA00241706_ERZ501384 | MGnify/ENA primary metagenome ERZ501384 (study PRJEB25962, sample SAMEA2042742) | human gut metagenome | biome: human gut; feature: human-associated habitat; material: faeces...
CGGTGCCGCCCAGCATATTGGACCACTGGTCGTTGCCGCCGAACTGCATATTGCAGCCGTTGTGCTGGAACATATAGTAGAAGTCATAGCTCTGCATGATCATGTAGTTGAACTCCAGGAAGCTCAGCCCCTTCTCCATGCGCTGCTTGTAGCACTCGGCACGCAGCATGTTGTTGACGGAGAAGCAGGCACCCACCTCGCGCAGCAGGTCCACATAATTCAGATTCAGCAGCCAGTCGGCGTTGTTGAGCATGATGGCCTTGCCCTCGCCGAAGTCGATAAACCGCTCCATCTGGCGCTTGAAGCACTCGGCGTTGTGGTCGATATCCTCCTTGGTGAGCATCTTCCGCATATCGGTACGGCCAGAGGGGTCGCCGATCATGGTGGTGCCGCCGCCGATGAGGGCGATTGGCTTGTTGCCCGCCATCTGCAGACGCTTCATCAGGGTCAGCGCCATGAAATGACCTGCCGTCAGAGAGTCCGCCGTGCAGTCAAAGCCGATGTAGAACGTGGCCTTGCCGTTGTTGATCATCTCGCGGATCTCTTCCTCATTGGTGACCTGCGCGATGAGGCCGCGAGCCACCAGTTCTTCGTAAATTCCCATTTTTTCAGTTTCCTTTCCGTTGATGTTGTTGTCATTTTCCTGGCAAAGGACGAAAAAAACGCCCCCTGCCTGCTGACAGAGGGCGATCAGAATCGCGGTACCACCTCATATTCGCCATGCCCTCACGGACATGGCCTCGTCGGGTGCTGACACACCCTGCCGCTGTAACGGGCGGACCCGACACATCCCTACGCGCCCAACGGCTTCAGGAGGCTGCTCCAGGATGTATTCACAGGCTCCGCCCTGTCCTCCTCGCACCGTCCGGAGGCTCTCTTTGCAGGCGCAGAAGCGTGCTACTTCTTCCCTTCATCACTGTGGCATTATCAAGTTGTCACTATTTTAGCAGAAATTCTCCGTTTGTCAACTATCATTTTCCCGAAACCGGTGCATTGCCGTCAACGCATGGAAGCGCGAAACTTTTCCGCCTCAGCCAGCAGCTCCTCCGCCCCATCCAGTATGGTCTGGGACACGTGGCTGCCGCCGGTAAGCCGGGCCAGCTCCTGACGGCGCTGTTCCCGATCCAGACGCTGCACAGCGGTGTAGGTGCGACCGTCCCTCTCCCCCTTCTCCACGGAGAAATGAGTATCCGCCATGGCCGCCAGCTGCGGCAGATGGGTGACGCACAGCACCTGCTTGCGGCGGCTGATGCGGGCCATCTTCTCCGCCACCTTCTGGGCGGCACGGCCGCTGACGCCGGTATCCACCTCATCGAACACCAGCGTGCCCACCTGATCCTGCTCACTGAGCACGTTTTTCATGGCCAGCATGATGCGGGCCAGCTCACCGCCGGAGGCGATCTTGTGGATAGGCCGCAGCTCCTCGCCCACATTGGCGGACATCAGGAACCGCACCTGGTCCATGCCATCGGCGCTGAGAGGCTTCTCTGCGATGTCCACGGCGAACCGGATCCTGCCCATGTCCAGCTGCCGCAGCTCCTCCAGGATCTGGGCGGACAGCCGCTCCGCCGCCTGCCGCCGCCCCTCGGACAGAGCCTGCGCCGCGCTGACGGCTTCCTTCTCCGCCTTGCCCAGCTGCCGCTCCAGCTGTGTCAGCGCATCACCGGCGTACTCGATCTGCTCCAGCTCGGCGCGGCAGCGCTCCAGATAGGCCAGCATGTCCTCCACGCTGGGGCCGTACTTCTTTTTCAGGCGATACAGCTGGTCCAAGCGGCTCTCCACATCGTCCAGCTCGTTGGGCGAGAAATCGAAGCCCTCCCGCTTGTCCTCGATGGTGGCTGCCACATCGTAGGCTTCGCTGTACAACGCCTCCAGCCGCTGGTACAGGCCGGCGTAGTCGTCGTCCAGATGCCGTACCGCGCCTACGGAGTCCTGCGCCCGCCGCAGCATGCCCAGCGCACCATCGCCGCTGTCGTCGCCGTTGAGGGCGTAGTCTGCCTCGGCCACGGCGGAGGTAAACTTCTCCGCGTTGCGCAGCAGGTTCCTCCTCGCAGCCAGTTCCTCTTCCTCGCCGGCGCGGAGCTTCGCCCGCTCCAGCTCGTTGATCTGGTAGGTCAAGGTATCTACGCGGCGCGCTTTTTCCGATTCGTCCATCTGCAAGGACTGTATTTTTCGTTGTATCGCTGTAAAGCTATTATACTTTTCAGCGTATGTATTAATAAGACTTTCCAGCTTTCCAAAGCTGTCCAGGAACTGCAAATGCTGCTCCTCGTCCAGAAGCTGCTGGCCGTCGTGCTGCCCATGGATGTTCAGCAGGCGGCTGCCCAGCGCCTTCAGCTGGCCCACCGTTACCGGCCGTCCCCCCACGCGGCAGACGCTCTTACCGTCACTGTGGATCTCCCGCTGCAGCAGCAGGGAGCCGTCCTCCTCCGGTGTCACGCCCTGCTCCTCCGCGATGGCGGAGTCCACACCGGAGAACACCGCGCTGACAAACGCCTTGTCCGCGCCGGTGCGGATGAGTTCGCGGCTTGTCCGCTGGCCCAGCACCGCGCTGAGGGCATCGATGACAATGGATTTGCCCGCGCCGGTCTCGCCGGTCAGCGCGTTGAAGCCTGCCTCGAACCGGATGTCCGCCTCCTCGATGATGGCGATATTTTCAATGTGGAGCACTTCCAGCATGGCGCTACCCTCCTCTGCCGCTTACCGCAGCATCTGCTTGACCTGTTCGCAGAAATCCAGCGCACGCACGTTGTCGTGGAACACCAGCAGGATGGTGTCGTCACCGGCCAGCGTGCCCACGATGTCCGTGTCGCCCATGTTGTCCAGTGTGAAGGCGGCGCCCTGTGCCATGCCCTCGATAGTTTTCAGCACCACCAGATTCTGGGCAGCCTCCACCGACAGCACACACTCACGGAAGATGGTCCGCAGCTTCTCGGCGAAGTTCAGCTTGCTTTTCTGCACGGACACGGCGTAGCGATAGCGACCCTGTCCTGTGGGCTCCTTCACCAGATGGAGCTGCTTGATGTCACGGGAAACGGTGGCCTGCGTACACTTCACGCCCCGCTCCGCCAACCGGCGCAGCAGCTGCTCCTGCGTCTCCACGGCTTCCTGCTCGATGATTTCCAGCAGGATGGTCTGACGGTCATTCTTCATGCGTGGCTACCTCCATTCCCATTTTTGAATCCAGGATCTCGCAGAAGCTCTTCTTTGAGAGCCGTACCAGCTTCGTCGTAAAGCGGGATTGCCGCACCCGCACCTTGTCCCCGTTTTTCAGGGAGAACGCTTTACCGCCGTCCACGGAGAGGTAGACGAACTTCCGGTTAGCATCTGCCGCCTCAATGGTGATGATGTGTTCCGGTGACAGAACGTAGCTGCCCGCGCGGGTGGAATGTGGGCAGATAGGCGTCAACAGCAGATTGCGGGCCGTGGGCTCTACGATGGGGCCGCCCGCCGCCATGGAATAGCCGGTGGAGCCGGTAGGTGTGGATACGATGCCGCCGTCGCCGGTGATCTTGGTGAGCCGTCCCTCCTCGGTGGTAACGTCCAGCCGCACCACGCGGGCCACAGAGCCCTTAGACACCACCGCATCGTTCAGAGCAATGTTGTTATACACCGGACGCCCCTCCCGCAGAACGGTGACATCCAGCATCATGCGGGACTCCACGGTGAAATCCCAGTTTTTCAAATCGTTGAGCCGCTCCAGCTCATTGGGCTCCAGCTCTGACATAAACCCCAGGCTGCCCAGATTGATGCCAAGCACCGGCACGTTGTGCAGTGCCACGGTGCGGGCCAGATGCAGGATGGTGCCGTCACCGCCGAAGGCGATAAGCAGATCGGCGCGCTTGATCTCCTGCTGCAGCTGTCGGATGGGCACGCCCAGCTGGTCGCCGTAGCCCTCCCGGCTGAATGGCAGGCACACCACCGTTTCAAAGCCGATCTGTTCCAGAAGCTGACGGGAGCGCTTTGCCACGGTCAGTTCGTTGTCCCGATAGGGGTTCGGGCAGAGGATCACTCGTTTCATTCGCTGTCCCTTCTCTCTTTCAGTTCGCTGTGGGAGGCGTCCACCAGCGCCGCAAGATCGGGGATGGTGTCCGACTCCACGCTTTTGCGCAGATAGCCGAGATATTCGATGTTGCCCTCAGGTCCTCGTATGGGAGAATATGTGATGCCAAGCACTGTAAAGTGGTTATCCTTTGCATGTGTCAGGAAGTTTTCCAGCACCTCCAGGTGTACCTTGGGGTCGCGGACGACCCCCTTCTTCCCCACCTTCTCCGGTCCGGCCTCGAACTGCGGCTTGATGAGGCAGGCAATCTCACCGCCCTCGCGCAGTAGGTTGTACAGCGCCGGAAAGATAAGCTTCAGTGAGATGAACGACACATCGATGGACGCAAAATCCAGCACGTCAGGCACCTGTTCATGGTCCAGATAGCGGGCATTGGTGCGCTCCAGGCACACCACCCGCGGGTCGTTGCGCAGCTTCCAGTCCAGCTGACCATAGCCCACGTCCACAGCGTAGACTCTGGCCGCGCCGTTTTGCAGCATACAGTCGGTAAATCCCCCGGTGGACGCGCCGATGTCGGCGCAGATCTTACCCTCCAGCGTGATAGGAAAGGTTTTCATGGCCTTTTCCAGCTTCAGGCCGCCGCGGCTGACATAGGGCAGGGCGCGGCCCCGTACCTCGATCTGCGCATCGTTGGCCACGGCCGTCCCGGGCTTGTCCACCCGCTGGCCGTTGACGAACACCAGACCGGCCATGATGTGGGCCTGTGCCTTCTGGCGGCTGTCCAGCAGTCCCTGTTCCACAAGCAGGACATCCAGCCTTGTTTTCTTGCTCATGCCAGCACCTCCTTCACGGCGCACACCACGCCCTGGGCATCCAGCCCCAGCGCGTGGTACAGCTGCCTGACACTGCCTTGGGCGGGCAGACGCTCCCCCGCGTTCAGCAGCCGCAGCTTCTCCGGCGCGGCGCCGCGCTCCAGCAGCAGCGCCGCCAGACGCTGACCCACGCAGCCCTGGCGCAGCTGGTCCTCCAGCACCACCAGACGCCTGACGCCTGCCAGAGCGCCGCACACGGCGTCTCCGTCCAGCGGCGTCACGCGGTTCAGCTTCACCACCTGCGCCGCGATATGCTCCTGCGCCAGCAGCTCCGCCGCCGCCAGCGCCTGCTCCGTCAAAATCCCATAGGTCACGATGCTCACATCCGCCCCCTGCCGCAGCACCGATACCGGCGCGTCGCCGCAGTTATCGCGGTACGTGCCCTCGCCGCCCCGGGGATAGCGGACTGCCACCGGTCCGCCGCAGCGGTACAGTGCCGTGCGCAGCATGCTCCGCAGCTCCGCGAAACTGGCGGGGCACAGCACCGTCATATCGGGGATCTGGGACAGATAGTCGATGCACCCGTGGTGCGTCTCGCCGTCGGCCCCCACCAGACCGGTGCGGTCCACGGCAAAGACCACGTGGAGCTTGTCCAGCGACACGTCCTGTGCCAGCATGTCGTAGCCCCGCTGCAAAAAGCTGTCGTACACCGCGAATACCGGCAGCATGCCCTGCTTGGCCATGCCCGCCGCCATGGTCACTGCGTGACCCTCGGCGATGCCGACATCGAAAAACCGGCGGGGATGGGCAGCGGCAAAGGCCGTCAAGCCTGTGCCCTCCGCCATGGCTGCCGTGATGGCGCAGATATGCGCGTCCTGGTCCGCCAGCACCTTCAGCTCCTGTCCGAACACAGAGGAGAACGACGGCTCGGACGGCGCGCTGGCCCGCCCCGTGGCGGGATCGAAGGGGGATACGCCGTGGAAGCGCTCCGGTGCCTGTTCCGCAGGGGCGTAGCCCTTCCCTTTCCGGGTGTGGACATGCAGCAGCACGGGACAGTTCTGCTCCCGCGCCGCCCGCAGCATATCCGTCAGCCGCCGGACATCGTGGCCGTCCACCGGCCCCATGTACGTAAAGCCCATGTCCTCGAACACGGTGCTCACCGGCAGCAGTGACTTTTTCAGTGCCGTTTTCACGTCGTGACTGGCCTCGTACAGCAGACGGCCTACACGGGTAACATCCAGCGCCTGCCGGTACTTCTTTTTGAATTCGTAATAGCCCGCCTTCGTCCGCATTTTGGCCAGATGGCGGGACATACCGCCCACATTGGCATCGATGGACATGCCGTTGTCATTGAGAATGACGATCAGCGGCTCGCCGGAGGCGCCGGCGTCGTTGAGCCCCTCGAAGCTGAGTCCGCCGCCCAGGGCACCGTCACCGATAAGCGCCAGTACATTGTAGTGCCCGCCCTGCAAGGTGCGGGCGCGGGCCATGCCCAGCGCTGCGGACACGGAGTTGGAGGCGTGGCCTGCCACAAAGGCGTCGTGGACGCTCTCATACGGCTTGGGAAAGCCGGACAGGCCGCCGAACTGCCGCAGCGTGGCAAACAGCTCCCGTCGCCCTGTCAGAGCCTTATGGACGTAGCACTGATGGCCTACGTCGAACACCAGCCGGTCCGTGGACGTGTCGAACACACGGTGGATGGCCACAGTCAGCTCCACCGCTCCCAGATTGGACGCCAGATGCCCGCCGGTACGGGATATCTGCTCAATGAGGAACTGCCGCAGCTCGATGCACAGCAGCTCCGTCTGCTTCTCGGTCAGGCGCTTCACGTCCGCCGGAGAATGGATATTTTCAAGAACCAAAGCGCATCCGCTCCTTTGTGTCAGCGATAGAGGTGCAGCGCGTTCATGATACGCGCCACGCGGTACACCACCTTGGTGCAGTCGTTGATGGCCATCGATTTGCCCAGCGCCTTGCCGCCGATGGTGATGCCGGAGATCAGCGCCGTCACGCCGATAGAGATCAAAACAGACGTGGTGCTCAGATCCCGCTGCAGCTGGGTCACGATCACCGCCGCCGTAGAGCCGGAGACGATGCCGCAGATGTCGCCCACCACGTCGTTGCACACGGAACTGACCTGGTTGGCGTTCTGCAAAAGCCGGATAGCCTCCCGTCCGCCCTTTTCCTTGTGGGCGGCCATGGAGTGGAACGGCTTGGGGTCCGCCGCCGTCACCGCCACGCCCACCATGTCGAAGATGATGCCCAGCGCGATAAACATCGCCAGTACCAGCAGCGTTACCATGTAACCTGCGCCCTCCAGCGCCGTGGAGGAGAAAAAGCTCATAACGGCACTGAGCGCTACCGCCAGCAGGAATACCCGCAGAGGCCAGCTGCCCTGCTTTTTGCTTTTCTTTTTATCCTTACTGTTACTGTCTGCCAAGTGACAAACCTCGCTTTTTTGATAAAGTTTTTTATATGGATAGAGTAAATGCTGAACAGGGCGACTCCGGAAGTAAATCTTGCGGCTTAGGTACGGGTTGGATTTCCCCGCAGCACACCTCTCGTCGCCGATGCAGGTGGTTTCCCCTTCGGTGCTGTGTCGCGGTGTTGCCCGCCGCGATACCCGACTGCCACTTAGTCCGCACTGCAATCCTTCCGGCGCCCCCTCTCAGGACAGCCTAGGTGATTTCCACCACAGTCAAACCGTCTCTTATCCTCTTTTGCAAACAGGGTTTCAGGGAAATAGCGCTGCGTCCCTGGCCGGGGACATGACGCGTTGACTCTCCCATCCACCCTGCCCACGCAAGGCAGGCTACTCTGCACACAGCGTTCACGGCATAAAGCCGGGTAGCACCGCGATGCAGGTTCGCAATCTGCTTCGTACACAGGTCGCTAACCACAAAGGGAGTACGCCTGTGCACAACAGCAGGTCTCCACGACCGCAGGGTCGGGTCCTCCATGCCATTGGAGGGCGCCCTACGGCCGCAGGCGCGGTGACTGGCCGCGCCTCCCTTCCAGCACCCACCCCAAACTGGGCGTAAGAAGCAAGCACCAGAGGTTTCACAGTTGTGCCCTTTTAGGGATTTTTAGGCCCCTCTTCAGAAGACGGCAGATCTGACTAGGATACTGCGCCGCTGTTCAGCAGTATAGTATATTATCATACTTTCCCGCATTTTACAACCGGTTTATGCAAGATATTCTGTATATATGGACTTGTATGCAGATACGGGGGCGCTGGACTTTTCCCCATCCGTGTGGTATGCTGTTACCGGCAGCACCCACACGGATACGGAAAGGAGATGCCTATGAGCAAAAAGAAAAAGCGCCTTTTGTGGCTGGTCCTGGCGGTGCTGATATTGACCGGCGCGGCCCTGTTCAGCCTGCTCCCCCGCCGCGCCGCGGCGGTGCTGCACCTGCCAAACAGCACTGCCGGTATCCAAGACATCACGCTGGCCAAGACAACACCTGGCGGGGAAACGGGAGAGGTTTTCGTCCAGGACTACACCCTGACGCCGAACCGCGAAGCGGAGCTGGTGCAGGAGGTCTGTGATTGGCTGAAGGCCGCACGCTTCCGCGATCCGCGGTTCAGCACCACGGAATTCGGCAGCGGCCTGCTGGGCGGCGGCACCGTCTATCTCATCGGCGTGCAGCCGTCGGACGGTGACGCGCTCTCCGCCGTCCAGATCCTGGACGATGGCCGCGTGGCCATCAGCGGCGTGTTCCTCTACTGGCTGGACGAGAAGGATATGGACGGTCTGCGGGCAATTTTCGACCACTTGAATACCATTTACGATTAAACGTACACATTGCATACAATTCGCTTCTGCAAAAGACGTGCCTGCCGGTAAAGCCGACAGGCACGTTTTCATTTGCCGCCACATACAATGTCTCTGTAAGGCTCATCTGTGGAGGAGGTTTTTTCGTGAATGAACAGGACATGGTGAAGAAATTAAAAAATGACCCCGCCGCGCTGCGTTCTGTGATGCAGTCGGCGGATGGCCGCGCTCTGCTGGGAATGCTGTCCGGCGGTGATACCGCGGCGCTGGGCCGCGCTGCACAGCAGGCCGCCGCCGGTGACATGTCGGCGCTGTCCGCCATGCTCCAGCGTGTGATGGCCACACCGGAGGGTGCGGCGCTGGTACAGCATCTGGAAGAATCCCTGCAGCGATGATGAGAGGAGGTCCGCGGCATGGCGGAGCTGGATGAAAAACTGAACGCGCTGCTGTCGGACCCCAACAGCATGGCCCAGATCATGCAGATGGCTCAGCAGCTCTCAGCCACCATGGGCGGCGGCAGCGCTTCGCCGTCTCCTCCAACTGCTGCGGCTCCCCCCGCCGCACCGACCACGCAGACCGCCCCCCAGGCGCCCGCCCCCTCCCTGCCGGGCGGTATCGACCCTCAGGTGGTGGCCCGTTTTCTGCCGCTCCTGCAGGAGTACAGCCGCTCCAGCAGCCAGACCATGCAGCTGCTGTACGCCCTGCGCCCCTTTCTCAAGGAGAGCAAGCAGGACAAGGTGGAGCGGGCCGCACGGCTGGCGCGGCTTATCCATCTGGGTAAAAAATTTCTAATGGATTGGGGGGACGGCCATGTATAACCGCTACATCCGCGGCGACGGCGGCACCTACACCCGCATCAGCGCGGAGGACGCGCCGCTGCCGCCGCCGGAGTCGCAGCGTTCACCTCAGCCGCCGCAGCATCCGGCTGCTCCCCCGCCTCCCAGGCCGCAGGAAGCACCGCCCGTGCAAGAGGCTCCGCCTGATGAGCCGCCCCGCCGTCCTCCGCCGCCTGCGCCGGAGCGGGGGCTGCTCAACGGCCTGCTGGAGAAGCTGCACCTTTCGGATCTTGATGCGGGAGACATCCTCCTGCTGATCCTGCTGTTCTTTCTCTTCCGGCAGGAGGCGGACGAGGAGCTGCTCATCGCCATCGGCCTGCTGCTGATCTTGTAGCTGGCAGATATTACATTTGCAAAAGAGTTACAAATAGGTTACAATGACGTTGTCCTTGCAAGGGAAATATACATAGGAGGTACAGCATTATGTTCTGCAATTTCGACTGCGCTTCCCTGCTGAAGCTGCTGTGCGGTTTCTTCGGCAAGTGCTGACGCATATACGCCCATAAAAACGCCCCTCGGCCGTAAGGCCGGGGGGTGTTTGCGTGTAAAACGGTTTTTTTGTTGACATTTGGCGGAGGTATTTGTATAATATACCTGATAAAAGTATTCCCCCGCGGGCCGCTGCTGGTCTCAGCACAAGAGCCCTCAACTTCTGGGAATGCTTTTTCTATTGACAGATATACCTTGCTGGCATATACTCTCCCCATAGATGCATCTCCCCGCAGAGCGCCGGATATTCCGGAAGAGCCGTCAATTTGGGAGGTGCGTCTTTTTTATTGATTTTGGGCGTGTCCCGTGCTACACTCGTAGCGGAATGTTCCCTGCCGGCGGAAATTGGCCCTGTCGTGCTCAGGTGTCCATCGCCGCCGGCAGAGGACTTCCCTTGACATCTGCGACGAGAGCAGCTATACTGCCAAGTGAGGAGTTTCCCTGTATATCGCTTGTGGCCAGGCGACCTGCGGCGGTGGTGGGAGGCTCCTTATTGACATTTGAGGCGGAGATTGGTATATTACTTTCAGAAGGTTTTGGCGAGGTTACTCCCGAATGCGTTTCCGCAGAGAAGGGAGTTTTGCTGACTACCTTCTTCTTTTTTGCCCGTCGTTTACTTCCCGCGTTCTCGGTCCCGCTCCACTTCCCGCTCCAGGTCCTGCATGATCTGCCGCCATTCCGGCGTCATCCAGCGCTGCGGATTGGTTGTCTGCTGATACTCCGGACAGTCCGGCGTTGTATCCCTCTCGTCCGGCCGCCCCTTGACCTTCCTCCGGTACTCCCACGGGATACCGTCCGGATATACCGCGCAGGTCTTCGCGCCCCTATTCGCCTTCTCGCAGGTGCCGCACACGCTCGGCAGCCAGTTCTCCACTTCCATTTGCATACTCCTCCGCTGTGATCTTGAATTTGTATGGCCAGACCTCTTACCAGCCCGCGCATTGACAGTCTGTACGTCCCGTGTTACACAGAACCAGAAATGGATACGTTGTCTCTGTAGACTATGCTGGGTTCGAGCAGCCCTCCTGTAGGAGACGGCGTATCCGTTTCAACGATCATCTTACTTCAAAGAGAGCACCGCCTTACGGCGATGCTCTCTTTTCTCGCTCTTTTGTCCACATCTCGGAAAAATGTGGACAAAACGTGGACAAGACCACTTTTTTGACCGGATTTTTACTGCGTCAGCGCTTCATCCGCCGACTTCAAAAAATCCAGTAACCGTTGGTATATCAGGCTTTTACAGCTTCCTCGACAGCCACAGCGACAGCGACGGTGGCGCCCACCATGGGGTTGTTGCCCATGCCCAGGAAGCCCATCATCTCCACGTGTGCGGGGACGGAGCTGGAGCCGGCGAACTGCGCGTCAGAGTGCATACGGCCCATAGTGTCGGTCATGCCGTAGCTGGCGGGGCCGGCGGCCATGTTGTCGGGATGCAGCGTGCGGCCCGTGCCGCCGCCGGAGGCCACGGAGAAGTACTTCTTCCCCTGCTCGATGCATTCCTTCTTGTAGGTGCCTGCCACGGGGTGCTGGAAGCGGGTGGGGTTGGTGGAGTTGCCGGTGATGGACACATCCACGCCCTCATGGTGCATGATGGCCACGCCCTCGCGGACGTCATCCGCGCCGTAGCAGCGGACATCGGCGCGCTCCGTCTCGGAGTAGCGGATCTCCCGGACGATCTTCAGCTCGCTGGTATAATAATCGAACTGGGTCTGCACATAGGTGAAGCCGTTGATGCGGCTGATGATCTGGGCGGCATCCTTGCCCAGGCCGTTCAGGATCACGCGCAGAGGCTCCTTACGGGCCTTATTGGCGTTCTTCACGATGCCGATGGCGCCCTCGGCGGCGGCAAAGGACTCGTGGCCGGCCAGGAACGCGAAGCACTTGGAATCATCGCTGAGCAGCATAGCGCCCAGGTTGCCGTGACCCAGACCCACCTTGCGGTCCTCAGCCACAGAGCCGTCGATGCAGAAGGACTGGAGGCCCACGCCGATCATCTTGGCGGCCTCAGCGGCAGTCTTGACACCGGACTTGATGGCGATGGCTGCGCCCACAGTATACGCCCAGCAGGCGTTCTCAAAGCAGATGGGCTGGATGCCCTTCACGATCTCATAGGGGTCGAAGCCCTTTGCCTTGCAGATCTCACGGCATTCCTCCACGGAGCCGATGCCGTACTGGGCCAGGACGCCGTTGATCTTGTCGATCCTTCTCTCGTAACTTTCAAACAGAGCCATTGTTGTCGTCCTCCCTTCTTATTCCTGACGCGGGTCGATATACTTCGCCGCGTTGTCCCACTGGCCATAGTGGCCGGTGGCCTTCTTCAGTGCCTCGTTGGCATCGTCGCCCTTCTTGATGAAATCCATCATCTTGCCCAGGCTGATGAACTCGTAGCCCACGATCTCATCGTCCTTGTTCAGGGCCAGACGGCTGCAGTAGCCCTCGGCCATCTCCAGATAGCGGGGTCCCTTGTCTCTGGTGGCGAACATGGTGCCCACCTGGGAACGCAGGCCCTTGCCCAGGTCCTCCAGAGACGCACCCACGGCCAGACCGTCCTCGGAGAAGGCGGACTGAGTACGGCCGTACACGATCTGCAGGAACAGCTCACGCATGGCAGTGTTGATGGCATCGCACACCAGGTCGGTGTTCAGTGCCTCCAGAATGGTCTTGCCGATCAGGATCTCGGAGGCCATGGCGGCGGAGTGGGTCATGCCGGAGCAGCCGATGGTCTCCACCAGCGCTTCCTCGATGACGCCGTTCTTCACGTTCAGCGTCAGCTTGCAGGCGCCCTGCTGCGGGGCGCACCAGCCCACACCGTGGGTAAAACCGGAGATGTCGGAGATCTCCTTGGCCTGCACCCACTTGCCCTCCTCAGGAATGGGCGCCGGTCCGTGATAAGCGCCCTTGGCCACGGGACACATATGCTGAACTTCAGTCGTATAGATCATAGCAGCGATCTTCCTTTCTCATATATAGTTACCATCAGTGAAATGACCGATGGCATTATAACAGAGCGCGGCAGAAAAAGCAAGAAACATTCCAAACATTTGGTGTAATTACCAGATGGAACGCCGCTTTTCACCGGACAAGGGCATTTTATCACAAAATCTCGCGTTCTGCAACAGAACAGCCCCCGTTCTCCTTGACTTTTCCCTTATTTGAAATATAATAAACGGGTATTTTATGAGATTCAGAGGAGGATGTCCCGATGAGCATGGATATGACCTATTTCGACGAGATGGAGGCCCGCATCCCCCGCGGCAAGGTCCGCACCCGTTTCGCCCCCTCGCCCACCGGCTATATGCACGTGGGCAACCTGCGCACGGCGCTGTATACCTGGCTCATCGCCCGCAGCCACGGCGGCACGTTTATCCTCCGTATTGAGGACACGGACCAGGGCCGTCTGGTGGAGGGCGCGGTGGATGTCATCTACCGCACCATGGCCGAGTGCGGCCTGGACCATGACGAGGGCCCCGATGTAGGCGGCCCGGTGGCACCCTACATCCAGTCCCAGCGGCGGGACACCTACGGCAGGTATGCCCAATTGCTGGCGGAAAAAGGCGGCGCATACTACTGCTTCTGCGAAAAGTGCGCCTCCGAGGAGGACAGCGGCGAGTTTGACCGCGCCGCCGATCCCTGCCGCGATCTGCCGCTGGAGGACGCCCTGCGCCGCGTGGAGGCCGGTGAGCCCTACGTCATCCGGCAGAAGATCCCCCAGACGGGCACCACCACGTTCCACGATGCCATCTTCGGAGACATCACCGTGGAGAACAGCACGCTGGACGATCAGGTGCTGCTGAAGCGGGACGGCCTGCCTACCTACAATTTCGCCAACGTCATCGACGACCATCTGATGGGCATCACCCATGTGGTGCGGGGCAGCGAGTATCTCTCCTCCGCCCCCAAGTACGACCTGCTGTACCATGCCTTCGGCTGGGACGTGCCCACCTATGTCCACTGCTCTCCCGTGATGCGGGACGCCCAGAATAAGATGTCCAAGCGCCATGGCGATCCATCCTATGAGGATCTGAAGGCGGAGGGCTATCTCACCGAGGCCATCCTGAACTATGTGGCCCTGCTGGGATGGTCCCCCAAGGGCGAGCTGGCAGAACAGGAGATCTTTACCCTGCCGGAGTTGGTGAATGCCTTCGACATCACCGGCATCTCCAAGTCCCCTGCCATCTTTGACCGTGCCAAGCTGGATCACTTCAACGCCGTGTATCTGCGGAGCATGGCCCCCGAGGCGTTTGCCAAGGTGGCGGAGCCCTACATCCGCCAGACGGTGAAGGGTAACTTCGATGTGGCCGCCATCGCGGGACTGCTTCAGGCCCGCTGCGAGAAGCTGACGGAGATCCCCGAGAAGGTGGATTTCTTCGACACCTGCCCCGACTACGGCGTAGAGTTCTTCACCAATAAGAAATCCAAAACGAACCCCGAGGTCTGCAAGACTATGCTGGAGGCCGCCATTCCCATGCTGGAGGCGCTGCCTCAGTGGACGGACGAGACCATCCACGACGGGCTGGTAGCACTGGCGGAGACACTGGGTGTCAAGAACGCCACGCTGATGTGGCCGGTGCGCATCGCCGCCGCCGGCAAGCTGGTGACCCCGGGCGGCGCTGTGGAGATCTGCCGCATCCTGGGCCGCGACGAGACGCTGCGCCGTCTCCGCGCCGGTCTGGAGAAGCTGGCATGATTGCCTCCCAGTTCCGTCAGCTGCGGGATTTCTTCCGCAGTCAGGACTTCCGCCATTCCCTGCTCATCACAGGCGGTGCTTTTGCCGCACTGATCGTGCTGGCCTTCGCGGCGGGATTGATCTTTCCTGCCGTGCCTGCGCAGGTGCTGACGCTGTTCAGCCAGCAGATGGCCGATGCCGGTGTGGTCAGTGAGAGCGGCAGCATCAGTGTGCCGGCGCTGCTCTGGAACAACCTACGGGCCATGGTGCTCAGCGTACTGTACGGATTTATCCCGTTCATCTATCTGCCCGCCCTGTCGCTGGGCGTCAATGCCCTGCTGCTGGGCTTATTCGCCGCATACTTCCTCAACAACGGCATCTCTATACTGGCCTATCTGGGGGGCATCCTGCCCCACGGCATCTTTGAACTGCCGGCGCTGGTCATCAGTCTGGCCTGCGGCATCTACCTGTGCAGCCGCATCAACCAGTATGTCCGCAAAAACACCAGGGGCATAATGGCTCCCACGCTGAAAAATATCGTCCGCGTGCTGGCGCTGACGGTGCTGCCGCTGCTGGCGGCGGCAGCTGCGGTGGAAGCGTATGTGACGCCCGCTGTGATGCAGTTTTTTCTGTAAAGACCGGCTTTTGCCATTCTAAATATTCAACTTCTCTTTGAAAGGAACGATCCAGATGTGTGAGAAAAAGATCAATGTTCCCGCCCTGTTCGGCGAAATGGTGTTCGGAGAACAGCAGATGCAGCAGCGTCTCCCCGCCGATGTGTACCGTGCATGGCAGCAATCACTGGCACAGGGAACGGCGTTGGATCGTTCCGTAGCCGGCGAGATCGCCGGCGCGATGAAGGACTGGGCCATTGAAAAGGGCGCCACCCACTACACCCACTGGTTTCAGCCCATGACCGGCTTCACCGCCGAGAAGCACGACAGTTTCATCACCCGCGACGGCAAGGATGGCGTGCGGATGGAACTGAGCGCCAAGGAGCTGAACAAGGGTGAGGCCGATGCCTCCAGCTTCCCCTCCGGCGGCCTGCGGGCCACCTTTGAGGCCCGAGGCTACACGGCCTGGGACCCCACTTCCTACGCCTTCGTGAAGGACGACACCCTGTACATCCCCACCATCTTCTGCTCGTACAGCGGCCAGACGCTGGATAAGAAGACCCCCCTGCTGCGCTCCATGCGGGAGCTGGACCGCGCATGCGTCCGCATCCTGCGGCTGTTTGGCAACACAGAGGTCCAGCATGTCACGGCCCAGGTGGGCCCCGAGCAGGAGTATTTTCTCATCGACAAGAGCGCCTACGAGCGCCGCGAGGACCTGAAGCTGTGCGGTCGGACGCTGTTCGGCGCCAAGCCTCCCAAGGGTCAGGAGCTGGACGACCACTATTACGGCGCCATCAAGCCCCGCGTGGCCGCGTTCATGCGGGAGCTGGATCAGGAGCTGTGGAAGCTGGGTGTACTGGCCAAGACGGAGCACAACGAGGTGGCTCCCGCCCAGCATGAGCTGGCTCCCATCTATGCTGATGCCAACACTGCCTGCGACAAGAACCAGCTGACCATGGAGATGCTGAAGAAGGTGGCCGCCCGCCACGGACTGGTGTGCCTGCTCCACGAAAAGCCCTTCGCCGGTGTCAACGGCTCCGGTAAGCATGACAACTGGTCCCTTCAGACCGACACCGGTGAGAACCTGCTGAAGCCCGGCGGTACCCCCAGCCAGAACGCCCAGTTTCTGCTGATCCTGGCGGCTTTTATCAAGGGCGTGGACGAGTATCAGGAGATGCTGCGCTGCTGCGTGTCATATCCCGGCAACGACCACCGCCTGGGCGGCAATGAGGCCCCTCCTGCCATCATCTCCATTTTTCTGGGTGATGAGCTGACGGCCATTCTGGACTCTATCGTTCAGGGCACGGAGTACGTGGATATCACCAAGAAGAAGCTGCGCGTTGGCATCGATGCCATGCCCGACATTCCCCAGGACACCACGGACCGCAACCGCACCTCTCCTCTGGCCTTTACCGGCAACAAGTTCGAATTCCGTATGCTGGGCTCCTCCCAGTCCATCGCCAGCCCCAACGTGGTGCTGAACACCATCATGACCGAGGAATTGAGCCAGTTCGCCGACCGGCTGGAGAAGGCCGAGAACTTCCAGTCCGCCCTGCAGGAGCTGCTGCAGGAGACGTTTACCGCCCACCAGCGCATCATCTTCAACGGCAACGGCTACGATGACGCCTGGGTGGCTGAGGCTGCCCGCCGCGGCCTTGCTAACCTCCGCGACACCGTGGACTGCATGCCCGCCTACATCGACAAGAAGAACGTGGAGCTGTTCACGAAGCACGCCGTCCTGACGGAGACGGAGATGCGCGCCCGCTATGAGATCCATCTGGAGAACTACTGCAAGGTGTCTGCAATCGAGGCCAACACCCTGCTGGATATGGCGCAGCGCAGCATCCTTCCTGTAGCGGCGCGGTACTCCGGCGATCTGGCCAAGGGTATGGCACACAAGCAGGAGGCGGGCCTGGCCTCCACCTGCCGTCTGGAGGAGCATCTGATCCGTCGGATCAGTGGACTCAGTGACCAGCTGCTGGATGTCTGCCAGGATCTCTCTCAGGCACTGGAGAGGGCTCCCGCCGCCGACAGCGGCATCGAGGCCGCCCACTACTTCCGTGGGGAGATCAACACCCGCGTCCGGCAGGCCGGCGACCTCATCAGCCAGCTGGAATCCCTGGTGGACGCCAAGATGTGGCCTTATCCTACCTATGCCGACATCCTGTTCGGTGTGTAAGGCATATCTACTTTACAACGATTGCAAAAAGGGGACGGAGGCGATGCCTCCGTCCCCTTTTTCTGCCACATATACCGTCAGGCGCTGGCCTTCTCCTTTTTTCGGCACTGTACGAAGTGTACCACCATGCACACGATGAACACGATGCTCAGATAGCCGAAGATCGGATACACCACGGCGATGATCTCACCGAAGCCCAGCAGACTGGCACACCACGCCAGCACGCACAGCCCCACCAGCACCGGCTTCTTTTTTTCCCGCACGAAGCGGGCCTTCTGCTCCAGATAGGCGATGAGTCCCACCAGACTGGCCAGCGCGTTGCAGAACATGGCCAGCAGCAGCATCAGGCCGTACACCGTGCCCAGCGTCCCGTTGAGACGGCTGGCCAGCGCCACCATGGGCAGCTCCGCCGCCACCGCCTCGGGGTATGACGCCAGACTGGTGAGGATACTGCCCGCCACCGCCAGCAGCATCACACCGGCCAGAATGATGCCGCCGTAGATGTGGCGCTTCCGCCGGACGTACTGCCCTACCGGCGACATGATACCGATACCGCCCAGAATATTATAGGAGACGAAGGTCAGCGCTGCGATGAACCAGTTGGGCATCAGCGGGTTGTTGTTCACGTTCCGCAGCTGGAAGACCCCCTCCGTGCCGAAGGTGGCGTAGGCTCCCACGGCGAAGGCCACGGTGGCCGTGATCAGCACGGGTATCAGTGCGGAGAAGGCATTGACCATTCCCGTCACGCCCAGCAGCGCCACCGCGAACACCAGTGCCATAAACACGGCGCTGCCCAGCCACGCCGACACATCGAACAGCTGGGCCAGCATAGCGCCCACACCGGCGGACATGGACACCACCACAAAAAACAGGAATACCGCGCCCACCGCACCGGAGGCCGCCCGCAGCCACTTGACGTTCCAGGGTACCAGCAGGCGATCCATGTCGGAGCACTGGGTCATCTGGGTCAGCCGCACGAACAGGATACCAATGGCGGAGAACAGCACCACTGCCAGCAGAAAACCCACATAGCCCAAGTTGCCGAAGCTGCCGAAAAACTGCCACAGCTCCTGCCCCGAGATAAAACCGGCCCCCAGGAAGCATCCTACATATGTAAAGGCCAGCGACCACGTTTTGATCTCTTTCATCTCTTTCACCTCATGAAAAAATACACGTCTATCCAGTGTATGCGATGCGGCGGATTTCGTCAACCCCTGCAATGTCTCGGCATGATAAATTTATTTCGCCGAATCATTCAGTTTATTGTTGACGCGGCGGGTGTGCCGATGTATAATCATCCCATCGTAAAGCGTAAAATTGTACTATTTTTGCTTTACATAGGCAAAGAATTTGCGCCACACAGGAGGAAAATGTATGATACATACCATTGATGGCATTATTTCCGCCGCCTGCGGCAGCAGGACCGGTGTCATCGCCGTAGCTGCCGCCCACGACCAGCCGGTGATCGAAGCCGTGGTGGATGCCCGCCGCGAGGGCATTGCCACCCCCATTCTGGTGGGCCATAAGGAGGAGATCGCGTCCATGCTCAGCGCTCTGGGCGAGGATCCTGCCGCCTATGAGATAGTGGCCGGCGACAGCGATACCGACTGCGCTGCCAAGGCCGTAGCCCTGTGCGCAGAGGGCAGGGCCGACTTCCTGATGAAGGGTATTCTGGGAACCGCCGACCTGATGCGGGCCGTATTCAATAAGGAGCACGGCCTGCGCACCTCCCACCTCACCACCCACTGCATGCTCTATGAGATCCCCGCGCTGGACCGGATGGTGCTTCTCACCGACGGCGGTGTCAACACCTTCCCCGACCTGGACAAAAAGGCCGAGATCCTGGAGAACGCCGCTATGGTGCTGCAGGCCCTGGGCTACGAGCACATCAATGCCGCCTGCATCTGCGGCGCAGAGCAGGTGAACCCCAAGGTGCAGTCCACCGTGGATGCCGATGCGCTGGCCCACATGACCGACCGCTGGACCAAGTACAATATGGATGTCTGCGGTCCCGTGGCACTGGATCTGGCCGTCAGTGAGGAAGCCTGCCATCACAAGCACTTCACTGCCCCCGGGGCGGGCAGGGCTGACATCCTGCTGGTGCCCAATTATGAGGTAGGAAACGGCATCGGCAAGGCCGCTACCCTGTTCGGCGGCGCCAAGAATGCCGGCATCATCCTGGGCGCCAAGGTGCCCATCGTGCTGGTGAGCCGCGCCGACAGCGCCCACTCCAAGCTGGCCTCCATCGCGCTGGGCAGCGTTCTGGCCGCCCGCATGGACCTGGCCTGACATCCCGTATCCACTACCGTCTGAAAGGAGTTTTCTTATGGTCAATCAGCAATTCTATGAGCTGGGCACCGCCCCTTCTGTCATCCGTCAGCTGTTCGCCTATGGTCTGGAGCAGGCCGCCAAGGTGGGCGCGGATAAGGTCTTTGACTATTCCCTGGGCAATCCCAGCATCCCTGCCCCCAAAAAGGTCAATGAGTCCATCCATACCATTGTGGACACCACGGACTCTATCCAGCTCCACGGCTACTCCATGGCCAACGGCTTCGAGGATGCCCGCGCCGCCGTGGCCAAGGACCTCTCCGACCGCTTCGACCTGAATGTGAAGGCCAGTGAGCTGTTCCTCACCTGCGGCGCGGCGCCGGCCCTGATCTCCATCATCAAGGCTCTCGTTCTGGACAGTGATTCCGAGATCATGGCCGTGGCTCCTTTTTTCCCCGAGTACCGTCCCTTCGTCACTGCCAACGGCGGCAAGCTGGTGGTGGTACCCGCCGATACCCAGGCGTTCCAGATCCATCTGGACGCCGTGGAGCAGCGCATCACGTCCCATACCCAGGCCATCATCATCAATTCCCCCAACAATCCCTCCGGTGTGGTGTACACCGAGGAGACGCTGCGGGGTCTGGCCGTTTTGCTGGAGCGCAAGAGCGCCGAATATGGCCACCCCATCTATATTATCGCCGACGAGCCCTACCGCGAGCTGGTGTACGGCGATGTCACCGTGCCCTTTATCCCCTGCCTGTACCGCAATACCATCGTCTGCTACTCCTACTCCAAGTCCCTGTCCCTGCCCGGCGAGCGCATCGGCTATGTGTACGTCCCGGGCTTTGCCGACGACAGTGCTGCGGTGTACGCCGCTGTTTCCGGTGCCGCCCGTGTCATGGGTCACGTCTGCCCGCCCACGCTGATGCAGAAAGTCATCCAACTGTGCGCCGGTGAGCGCCCCGACTTGGCGGCCTACGATGAGAACCGCAACCTGCTGTACAATAGCCTGCGGGAGATGGGCTACGAGTGCGCCAAGCCCGACGGCGCGTTCTACCTGTTCGTCAAGGCCCCCAACGGCGACGCCAACGCGTTCTCCGAGAAGGCCAAGCTGGACTACAATCTGCTGGTGGTGCCCGCTGACGGCTTCGGCTGCCCCGGCTACTTCCGCCTGAGCTACTGCGTGTCCAACGACATGATCCGCCGCAGCCTCCCCGCCTTCCGCGCCATGATGGAGGAGTGCCGGTAAGCTGCTCGCGGACAAATCGCATAAAAATGTCTCTCAACGATGTTGAGGGACATTTTTATACAAAACTGTTCGGTGAGATTCCCCATATTTTTCCGAAATTTTACTTGCAATCTCCGGCACAGCCGCCTATAATGGCAACATATTTTTTATTCAAGAGAGGTGTTTCACGCATGAGCAAATTGACGATCCCTGCCGGCTACAAAACGCCGCTGTCCACCTATGAGATGCAGCGCGCGATCGAGTTCATCAAGAGCAATTTTCAGGTGAACCTGGGGCAGGCGCTGAATCTGCGCCGTGTCTCCGCTCCCCTGTTCGTGGAGGAAAATTCCGGTCTGAACGACAACCTTAACGGCGTGGAGCGCCCTGTTTCCTTTGATATCCCCGATGTGGGCGCCACCGGTCAGGTGGTCCACTCACTGGCCAAGTGGAAGCGGCTGGCGCTGAAGCGCTACGATTTCAAGCCCGGTAAGGGCCTGTTCACCGACATGAACGCCATCCGCCGCGACGAGGAGGTAGACAACCTCCACTCCGTCTATGTGGATCAGTGGGACTGGGAGAAGGTCATCGAGCGGCAGGACCGCAACGAGCAGTTCCTGCGCCAGACCGTCCGCGCCATTGTGGGCGCCGTGGCGGAGACCAACGACGCCCTGCAGATCGCGTTTCCCAGCCTGCACACCGTACTGGATCGTGAGGTGTACTTCGTCACCACCCAGGAGCTGGAGGATCGCTGGCCCGACTACACCCCCAAGGAGCGCGAGAACGCCATCTGCCGTGAACACCACACCGTGTTCCTGATGCAGATCGGCGACGACCTGAAGCGCAGCGGCAAGCCCCATGACGGCCGCGCTCCCGACTATGACGACTGGTCCCTGAACGGCGATATCATTATGTATAACCCCGTGCTGGACAGTGCCTTTGAGATCTCTTCCATGGGTATCCGCGTGGACGAAGCATCCATGGACTACCAGCTGCACAAGCGCGGCTGTGATGACCGCCGTGAGCTGCCCTTCCACAAGATGCTGCTCAGCGGCCAGCTGCCCCTGACCATTGGCGGTGGTATCGGCCAGAGCCGTCTGTGCATGCTGATGATCGGTACCTGCCACATCGGCGAGGTGCAGGCCAGCCTGTGGGACAAGGCCACCGTGGACGGCTGCGCCGCACACGGCGTCATGCTGCTGTAAGCATCCCCTGTTTCCTCCATATGAAAAGCCCCGCAGTCCTTTGGGACTGCGGGGCTTTCTTGTGCAATTTACCACAGCATCAGATGGTCCGCCTGATCAAGTCTCGCCGCGGCTCATTCCCCACCGTTGATGGTTTCCGCCAGCTGACGCAGGGACTCCTGGAACTGCTGGAAATTTCCCAGGTCACACTCATCCACACAGCACTGCGCCTTCCGCAGCTCGGCCAGGATGCCCTCGTTCATCTGACGGTACGCCGCCTCCTGCTGGGTACACCACCGGCGCTGGCCGTCCACCAGCTCCATCAGCTCCGCGATGGCCTTGCCGCGGAACTCCTCGGTACGGCGGTGGGCGCTGATCTCGATATCCGCGATGTGGTCCTTCAGGGACTGGTATTGAGCCGCCGGCCCCCGCAGCGTCTCATTCTCGCGGCGCAGCGTCTCCACCTCCGTACGCAGGCGCTCTGCCTCGGCGCGCAGGACCTCCGTGTCCGTCAGCTGCTGCTCCAGCTCCGCAGAACGAGCCCGCAGGGCGGACAGCTCGCTCTCCGCCGTTTCACACCGGACGCGGAGGCGCTCCGTCTCCTCCATCAGTGCCTCCAGCTTTTTCTGGGACTCCTCCGCCGTTTTCCGGATGTAGGAGATGACATCCTCCCGATCGAATCCGCCAAATACACACGTTTTGAAGCTGGTTTCCATGGCCCAAGTTCCTCTCTCTCGATTTTTTCTCATCATAGCACATGCGTCGCCGATTGACAAGCGATGTGCGCAAAAAAGCGCCGCCGCAGGCATTACGCCCGGGTGGTATCCTCCTGAAACGGCAGGTACTCAATGAACAACACGAAAACCACGTCGAGGCCACCCACGCCGCGGGATGCTATAACCGAGAATAAGGGCGGCTGTTTTGTACGCTCCCCGAAGGCAGAGGAAAAGAATATTTGGAGGTTAGTTGACACTAACCATCAGCGGTGCTATACTTTGGAGCGGAAATGGAAAGTGTGATTTTTTTAGGAAATCATCCGCAACCGCTAAATAATGCAAGAACGGCTTTGGGAAGGCTGCCGCAGAGATGCGGCTTTTCCAAACCATGGTAGTTAGCTGCATCTAACCGAAAGGCGTGTGCGTATAGGTTAGATGCATCTAATGGAGAGAGGAGTGGTCGACATGCGAAAACGCAGGAACTTCTGGGACAAAAATGCCGGTCGGTACGACCGCTTTATGCGAAAGGATCGGGCGGCGTATGACGAGATGTATGAGTTGATCCGGCCAATTGTGCGGCATAAAACGGCGCTGGAGCTGGCGACCGGCACGGGATTGATCGCAAAACACATCGTAAACGCGGCGGCGCACATCGAGGCAACGGACGCCTCCGCAGAGATGATCGCTGAGGCAAAGCGGGATAATCGCTCGGCAAAGCTGTACTTTTCCGTGCAGGATATGTTCTGCCTGCCCTACGCGAACCAGTCCTTTAATGTGGTGATCGTGTCCAACGCGCTGCATATCGTGCCGCAGCCGGAGAAAGCCCTTGCCGAGATTCGCCGGGTGCTGAAGGATGGCGGCGTACTCATCGCGCCGACCTTCACCCACGCGGGAAACTCTTTTTCCGGCAAGGTCAGGGCATTTTTCATGAAGCTGGCGGGCTTTCCTCTCCACAGCAAGTGGACCAGCGAGGAATACCTGCGCTTCTTGCGGCAAAATGGCTGGGCGGTGCGGAAAAGCGCTGTTCTGAAGGCATCCTTCCCGCTGACCTATGCGGAATGTGTGAAATCGGAGGTGTGATAAGATGTCATTTTTTGAGAACACCCGCAAGCCCGAGGGCCTTGGCGGGAAAATTATGGTTGCCATGATGAACCTGGGGCACAGCGCCGTGGCTCGGTGGGGGCTTCAATTTCTGAATGCTGCGCCGGACGCCAAGGTGCTGGACTGCGGCTGCGGCGGAGGGGCGAACATCAAGAGACTTCTGAAAAAATGCCCGGAGGGTATTGTCAAGGGCATTGACTATTCCCCCGTCAGTGTGGAGAAATCCAAAAAGGTCAACGAGGCCGCCATCGCGGAGGGACGCTGCACCGTTCTGCAAGGCAGCGTGGCGGATATGATGTTTGCTGATAACTGGTTCGATGCGGTAACGGCCTTTGAGACCGTCTATTTCTGGCCTGATCTGCCCCGGTGTTTCCGGGAGGTTTACCGGGTGCTGAAGCCCAGCAGAACATTTCTCATCTGCAACGAAAGCAATGGCGACACAGACAAGGACGAGAAGTGGACGGAGATCATCGGCGGCATGACCATCTACAAGGACGCCGAGCTGAAGACGTATCTGGAGCAGGCGGGCTTTCACGATGTGCAGATACACAAAAAGAAAAGCTGGCTCTGTATCACAGCGCAAAAGTGAGGGAGAGGCAATCAGATGAAGGACAACGAGCTTCTATTTGACCGCAAAAGCCATGTGCTGTATTCAAAGCCTTGCAAGAAAGAGATACGGGCGACTACCTGCGTGAACGGCTGCCGGTGCGACTATACCATCTGCGGCGACCAGGACCCGTATGTAAAAGAACATCCCGAATATCGGGATGAGGCGGGCTTCAGAAGAAACAAATAAAAACGCAATGCAAAGGTGGTAAGACAAATGGAAACCTTTTTTGGAATCATGATCCCTTTCTTGGGTACAACGCTGGGCGCGGCCTGTGTGTTCTTTATGAAAAAATCCCTTGGCAATCTGGTGCAGCGCTCCCTTGCCGGCTTTGCCGCCGGTGTGATGGTGGCAGCGTCCATCTGGAGCTTGCTGATCCCCGCCATTGAGCAGTCGGAGGATATGGGAAAGCTGTCCTTTCTCCCCGCCTTTATCGGATTTTGGGTCGGCGTGCTGTTTTTGCTTCTGCTTGACCGTTTGATTCCCCATCTTCATGTGGGAAGTGAACAGGCCGAGGGTCCGAAAAGTAAGCTCGGGCGCACCACCATGATGGTGCTGGCTGTTACCTTACATAATATCCCGGAGGGAATGGCAGTCGGCGTAGTGTATGCAGGCTTTCTTTCGGGAAATACGCAAATTACTGCGGCAAGCGCACTGGCGCTGTCCCTCGGCATTGCCATTCAGAATTTTCCCGAGGGTGCGATTATCTCTATGCCGCTCCGGGCGGAGGGAGTACGCAAGGGCCGAGCGTTTCTCGGCGGCGTGCTTTCCGGCGTTGTCGAGCCTATCGGCGCGGTGCTGACGCTTCTCGCGGCGCAGTTTGTGATCCCGGCGCTGCCGTATCTGCTAAGCTTTGCAGCGGGTGCCATGCTCTATGTGGTGGTAGAGGAATTGATTCCGGAAATGTCGCAGGGGCGGCACTCGAATCTTGGAACGGTGTTCTTTGCGGTAGGCTTCAGCGTGATGATGGTGCTGGATGTGGCACTGGGATAAGGAAGTAAATGATGATTTTACAGGTGATTTTGGAAGGTATAGGACTTGGCGTTCTGCTCATTTTGGTTTGCGCCATCGGTATCCGCAAGGGTGCGGTGGGCATGGTGCATCTTTACAGCCCGGAGGTTCAGAACAGGTGCGTAACGCTGGGGCTCACAACACACGAAAAAACAAAGCGGTATGCGTTCCCGGCTATATTGCCTATGTGCTGGTGTGCGTCTATGCGGTGAACGGTGCACGGGGTTTTCTTGTGGGCTTTTGGCAAATGCTCGTTATTTTATCGGTGATGAACCTGATGGACCGTTTCCTTGTTGATAATTTTTGGGTCGGTCACACAAAGGCGTGGACAATTCCGGGAACGGAAGACCTGAAACCCTACATTACAGCCAAGGATAAGGGCAAAAAGTGGCTGTTCGGCACAATTGGTATGGCGGTCATTTCGGCAGCACTGGCGGCGATTATGATGCTTTTTATGAAAATATGAGGTGACAGAAATGCTGTTTCAAATATATGGCAACAGGAGGAATCCTGCCGTGCTGTTCTTTCATGCAATGGGTGTGACAGGAGCGAGCAGCGAACCGATTGCGAGGTATTTGCAGGATCGATATTTCTGCATCTTGCCCACCTCCACCGTTTACTGCGAGGGGCAGAAATATGTCAGCAAGCTGGACGAAATACGGCAGGTGGAGGACTTTCTGCATCGACAGGGCGTGGAGCGGCTGGCGATGGTGGTCGCTTCTTCCATCGGTGCAGACCTTGCCATGGCGTTTCTGGCGCAGACGAAGCTGCCCGTGGAGCACGCTTTCTTTGACGGCGGGCAGTTTGCGCAAATCGGAAAAGGTACGCGCCGCATTATGACACCGTTTCTGTATTTTGCCATCAAGAGCCTATATTGGTCGAAGGGCGGTACGCTGAAAAAGATACTGTGGTGTGACGACGATTCCATAAAGTCGTATTTTATAGACGCAGGGAAAAATCTGACCTATACAAATTTGCGGCGGCAGATTTCGGACAGTCTTGAGGATAAACCCTTTCCGCCGCTTTCAAAAGAATTGCAAAAACATACCTATTTCGAGTTTGGCAGTATAGAAGATCATTTCAAATACCGTCAGGCAGTGATGGAAGCCTACCCCTGCGGCCATTATCCCGTGTTTGAGGGATACAATCACATGCAATATCAGATTTGCAATCCAAAGGGGTTCGCCGAAATGCTGGCACACATCGCCGAGCGTGACTGTATGCCGGAACTGCCATTTATCAGAAAGTGAGTGATACCCATGAAATACAAAATCGAGAAAAACACCGTACAGGAAACGCTGATCATTCCGCTGTATGCCCGAAAGGTATGTTCGGAGCTGTACCCGAATCTCTATCGGGATGAAACGGCTGTCAGCTTAATCAATAAAATTGATTACGACTTTTCCGAGGCGGAGAAAAACTTCCGCGGCCTGATGCAGCGTTTCGGTTCATTGGAGGTGGCCATGCGGCAGAATGACCTTGCTTTTGAGGTGCGGGATTATCTGAAATCTCACCCCAACACCGCAGTGGTCAATCTCGGTTGCGGGCTGGACAACACCGGCAGAAGTTGCGACAACGGCAGCTGTAAAATTTACAATCTGGACTTTCCCGATGTCATAGCCGTGCGTAACGAGCTTTTGCCCGCCGTGGAGCGGGAGAAAAATATCCCCTGCGATTTGAATAATACCGAATGGTTTTCAAAAATCGACGCCTCCGGCGGCGCAGTATTTTTCGCTTCCGGCGTGTTCTACTACTTTTTGACTGAGCAAGTCAAGACGCTGGTACAGCAAATGGCAGACGCTTTCCCCGGCGGTGTGCTGGTGTTTGATGCGGCGAACCGAACGGCGGTAAAAATGATTGCCAAGACATGGCTTAAGAGTGCGAAAATCAAGGATGTGGGCGCGTATTTCGCAGTTTCGGACGCGAAAAGTGAGCTTTCTCCGTGGGACAGCCGCTTGCAGGTCACAAGCCGCGGCTATATGCTGGGCTACAACGATCTGCGCGACCCATCCGTCAGCGGCTTTTTCCGTTTTCTCGCAAAGGTCGGCGACGGCATGATGAAAATGCAGATTGTAAAAATCAACTTTTGAAAGAGACGTTTTGAATGAAACACATCGCTCAAATCAAAATCTTAACACGAATAGTAATGAGCAAAACTCCGAGCTTTTATAACCGTTGACTTTATAAAAGCTCGGGTGTATAATCAAAAAAATAAAGCTGTCTCGGCTGATGAAGACTATAAATTTTGCTGTTTCTGAACACAACAGCAGAGTTTACAGTCTTATTTTTTGTAGGTGATAATATGAAATTTAAAAAATATGCAACAAAAACACTGATGATCGTTATCGGATCAATAGTATCCGCATACGGAATTACGCTTGCAATAGGCGCAGGTTTCGGCGGCGCAACACTTGCGATATTGTGGCAAGGGCTGACGAATGTGACAGGTATGTCAATCGGCACATCGTCGTTTGTTGTGGCTGTGGCAATGATAATCTTTGCCTTTTTCTATGACAGAAAGCAAATCAATGTCGGCACAATTCTTTACCAAATCATTTACAGTTTTTTCGTGGATGTATTCACAAAAATTCAGCATTATACAGATATTAAAGCGGTTAATTTTGTTATAATGCTGCTTGGCATTGCTATATTTTCGTTCGGAACGGGGCTTTACTCCGCCGCTGATTTCGGCAGGGGCTCATATGAAGCAGTCACATTTTCGCTTGCCGAAAAAAACGGGTGGAAAATCAAAATCGTTCGAATGGTTCTTGATATTATAATGGTAATTATCGGCGTTTTGCTCGGCGGCAAATTCGGAATTTGCACAATTTCCACCGTTTTGCTCTCCGGTCCGATAATTCAGGCAACCGTAAGCACTGTTAAGAAATCAAAGATTTTAAAAAACATTTCTTAAAATTCTCATACAAGCCTAAAAGTGATAAGATATACAAAAAGGATGGAATTTGATTTGAACAAGTCCGTACAAAATGGACAATAGAAAAAAGAGCCCTCTTGATGTAGAATAAATACATCAGGAGGGAATTTTTATGCCAAGAAGTTATCGACACATAAGCAATTACGAAAAAGAAATATTAGAATTGAAAGCACAAGGATTGACTCGGAAAGAAATAGAAGCAAAACTTGGATTCACTAAAGAGCAAGTGCACTACTGACACTGCTGAGCAATAAAAAAATATAAGTCAGGCACTTATAATTCTCCGCAAATCCCATAAGCCTTAAAAAAGTTCGACTCGTTTTTTTCTTTTTGGCCTGCCGACAATATATTTTTTTAGGTTGTTGATTCTTCGTTTGACATTTTTACACCTCATATAACACTGTTATATTACTCTATCAAATGTTATGGTTCGATTTTTCAAGCAATATAATATATTTTGTAAATTTTTGCCAAACAGCATCAAAAATTGTTGACATCAATAATTTTTTGAATATAATAAAAATTAAGAATTAGGTTAGGCAATGCTAACCTTGTAAATATAATAAACCTAAAACGAAATTGAAAGGAGATTTTATTATGATTAGTGAATTGGTGGCATTTGCAGGCGGTGTGCTGTTTGGCACGGCAGGAGTTAAGGCTTTGGGAAGCAAGGATGCAAAAAAAGCATATGCTCACACTGCGGCTTTTGGTTTGAGAGTTAAAGACTCTGTGATGAAAACGGTAACAGAGGTTAAAGAAAACGCAAACGATATTTTGGCAGAGGCTAAAGAAATTAACGAGAAAAAAGCAGCCGAAGCACAAGAAAAAGCAGAACAGAGCGTTATTGAAAACGCAGCTGTTGCAAACGCATAAATTATCAAAAGGCTGTCAAATTGGCAGCCTTTTAGCAATTCGAGGTAAATATTATGAAATGTCAAATTTTGCACGAAACAAAAAACAGAATGAGAGTGCATTTTTGCAAAGAAAATATGACAATTGAAGAAGCGGATAAGGCAGATGCTTACTTGAAATCAATCACCGGAATTGATGATGTTACAGTTTATGAAAGAACCGGCGACTTGATTATTTATTATTCTTTTGACAGGAGCGAACTGATTGAAATTCTTGCTCATTTCAGCTTTGAAAATGATGAAGTGAAAAACATCGAGATTGTCGGCACAGCAAGGCTTGTTCAGCGTGAATATGAAGAAAAGCTTATTATGACAATCATTTTGCGCTATTTCAGAAAAATATTTTATCCTTTACCTTTAAGAATTGCACTTGCTTATATTAAATCTATAAAATATATATTAAAGGCATTGAAGTCGCTTGCCAAAGGACAGCTGAACGTTTCGGTTCTTGATGCTGTTGCAATTACGGTTTCGCTTATAAGAGGTGATTTTGAAACAGCTTCAAGCGTTATGTTTTTACTCAAAATCGGTGAAATTCTTGAAGAGTGGACCCACAAAAAATCTGTCAGTGACCTTGCAAATACAATGTCGCTCGGAATTGAAAAAGTGTGGTTAAAGAATAAAAATGATGAAGAGGTTTTAGTTTCTGCAAACAAGGTTAATGTAGGCGACAAAATTGTTCTGCGCACAAGCAATATGATACCGCTTGACGGTGAGGTTATCGACGGCGGTGTAACGGTTAACCAATCAGCTATTACGGGCGAAAGCGTGGCCGTGAACAAAACGGTGGGTTCTCGTGTGTATGCCGGCACGGTTGTTGAAAGCGGCGAGTGTATTATAAAAGTTACGCAGATTAACGGTCAGGGCAAATACGACAGAATCGTAAAAATGATTGAAGATTCGGAAAAACTAAAATCATCACTTGAAAGCAAAGCATCAAACCTTGCGGACAGGCTTGTTCCGTTTAGTTTGTTCGGCACGATATTTACATATGCAATTACACGAAATGTAACAAAGGCGTTGTCTATTCTTATGGTGGATTATTCCTGTGCATTAAAGCTTACAATGCCCGTTGCGGTTTTGTCTGCTATCAACGAATGCAGTAATTATAACGCAACCGTTAAAGGCGGAAAATACCTTGAAGCGCTCTCAAAGGCAAATGTTATTGTCTTTGACAAAACAGGAACGCTGACAAACGCACACCCGAAAGTTGCAGACATCATCACATTCGGCAACAACGACAAGGCTGAAATGCTCAGACTTGCCGCTTGCCTTGAGGAACACTTCCCACACTCGGTTGCAAATGCCGTTGTTAACGAAGCTAAGGCGAGAGGTCTTGACCACGCCGAACAGCATTCAAAGGTTGAATATATTGTAGCTCATGGAATTTCAAGCCTTGTCGGCGACGAAAAGGTTGTTATAGGAAGTTATCATTTTGTTTTTGAGGACGAAAACTGCACCGTGCCGCAAGATGAACAAGACAAATTCAATACAATACCAAACGAATATTCACACCTTTATATGGCAATCAACCGCACACTTGTTGCCGTAATTTGCATTGAGGACCCTATAAAAGACAATGTTAAGCAAACGCTTGACGATTTGAGGACAAACGGCATAGACAAAATTGTTATGATGACCGGTGACAGTGAACGCACAGCAAAGGCTGTTGCAGAAAAATTGGGAATCGATGAATACCATGCGGAAGTTATGCCCGAGGACAAAGCTATGTTTATTGAAAAAATGCAAACTGACGGCAATTCTGTTATTATGGTGGGCGACGGCATAAATGATTCACCGGCATTGAGTAAAGCAGATGTCGGAATAGCAATAAGTTCAGGTGCTGCAATAGCAAGAGAAATTGCGGATATAACCGTTTCAAGTGATGATTTGAATTCTCTTGTAACACTTAAAGAAATAAGCAATCTTTTGATGGCAAGAATCAGGTCGAATTACCGTTCTATTATGTCGTTTAACACCGCATTGATTGTGCTTGGCGTTGTTGGAGTAATTCCTCCGACAACCTCGGCTTTTTTGCACAATGCTTCTACTCTTGCTTTTACATTAAAGAGTATGACAAAACTTATGTAAATCCTGTTCCATTCGGAGATAAATTATTATTTAATGGTGATTTGAATAATAATGCGGATTTAGAGTTTCTTTACACACCTCAGTGCAAGGTTCGCAATTGCTCATACGAATTTGCGGTTATAAGCAAAAATAAAATTCAGCTCTTTTTTTATTTATTTTCCCCTATTTTTGCTTGTGTTTATGATATTGATATTTTTAGAATTTTATGATATATTGAGTATGTTAATTATCAAGAAATCAGCGAACATATTTTTTTGATAATTACTCCGACAACCGTAGATAGTAATAGTTGCATTGAATGGTGATTATTATTTATTGTTCGTATTTAATTACCCCAAAGGACTTAAAAAAACTCCTCGGTGAGCGGTTATTCTAATGCATTATTATGTTGTGTGTTTTCACTTCGTTCTACGGAGAAAGGAGCAGACTATGGCAAATAAGAAAAAAGGTGTATCATCGAAAACGCATACACAAAAGCAGTTGGATGATTATGCTAACCAACACAATCCAAACAGCAAAGCCTACAAAGCAAATCAGGCAAATATAGCAAAGTCTAAAAAGCACAACAAAGACTATATTGACAATGTTGCTGATTTAGAATGGTTTTGTTATGGTTGGTGTGGTGATTAATTCATAGTCTTACACTAAAAAGAATTTCAGTTCTTTTGGCACCGTGATTTTTCACGGTGCCTTTCTTGTTTTCTCCTTTTATATTGTTTATCCATCAAAAATGTAAGAGTATGTTCTGGAAATCCCCAAAGAATTCAGAGAAGAACTTAAAAATGGCGATTTATGGATAATGGAAAACGCCAAAAACAAGTTATTTTGCCGATGACCGTACTTAAACGCTTTGATGATATTCTTGCCCCTACCCTATCAAAGAAGCCGTTGTTAAAAAGGCTGAGGAACTTCAAACACAAGGTTCAAACACAAGGTATGATTCCGGTTCTTGACAAAGTAATGGCATTATTATACTATGACAGTGTGAGTTAACAGTAAACCAAAAAACAATATGTCGCTCATGAAAGAATGCTCCTTTGTGTTTTCCGTGCTTATGATTATAACAAGCAAAATAGCTAACGGCTAAAACATTTACACAAAATCAGTGTTAAAAATATAGCCGATGCAACAAAAACAAAATACCACTGAATTTGGAGAAAAATTATGATTTTTAAGAAGCCTGTTTTGTCAGATGGAATTACAGAAAGCACCTTTGAATGCAAAAGAGATGGTTTGACGATTCGTGGAACAATCTACCGTCCAAAAGGAGATCATCTTCCAATTGCAATCGTATGTCACGGATTTATGGCATGGCAAGACAGTGTGAAACATTATGCGGCTTTTTTGGCTGAAATGGGATATGCTGCATTTACATTTGATTTTTGTGGCGGTTCTGTTATGAATGGAAAAAGTGACGGAAAAACCACAGAGATGTCTGTTCTGACAGAAACCAAAGATCTGGAAGCGGTTATTGAATATGTTAGAAATCTTTCCTATACAGATCCTGAAAAAATTTTATTGATGGGATGCAGTCAGGGCGGTTTTGTGTCTGCTTTGGTGGCAGCAAAAAACAACTTCCCGATAGAAAAACTTGTTCTGTTTTATCCGGCATTGTGTATCCCGGATGACGCCAGAGCCGGAAAAATGATGATTGTAAGATTTGATCCGCAAAATGTTCCAGATACTTTCCGCTGCGGACTGATGAAATTGGGGCGTTGCTATGCAATGGATGTCATGCAAATGGATGCCTTTGCAGAAATTAAGAACTACGCCGGCAGGGTGTGCATCGTGCATGGTACAAAGGATAAAATCGTAGATGTTTCTTATGCCAACCGTGCGGCAGAAGCATATAAAAGTACGATGCCGATCGGAATGCAAGAGTCCAAACGGGTGCAACTTCATTTTATAGATGGCGGAGGGCATATGTTTTCAAAAAAGCATGATGTCATTGCAATGAAATTATTAAAAGAATTCGCCGCAAAACACGAATAATTTTCATCTGATACCATATGGACAAATCTCCACCTTTAAAGACTTTACAGGTTGATATAATCTGCCACAAGGCTGGAAGTTTTACTTTCAGCCTATTTTTATGCCCGAATACTGCTTTTCACGGCGGTATTCGGGCATTTTTTCTTTGCCTCAAAATCTTTGCGAGAGCTTTTGAGAGATTCTAAGAGACGGCAAATTTCAAAATTCCAAAGTCATTTTATTGCGATTTAGGGCATTTATGACTGAGACTTTTGAGAGACATCGCTCAAATCAAAA
>ENA-OOZG01000480-OOZG01000480.1-human-gut-metagenome-genome-assembly--contig:-NODE-480-length-33133-cov-7.426870_pt1 | contig 33133 bp, 46 predicted proteins | sample MGYA00241706_ERZ501384 | MGnify/ENA primary metagenome ERZ501384 (study PRJEB25962, sample SAMEA2042742) | human gut metagenome | biome: human gut; feature: human-associated habitat; material: faeces...
CAGTTTTATAATCAGAATTACTAACAATAGCTGTGTTAAAACTTGCTTTTATTTTCGCCCAAAGCTTCTTTAGTCCACTTTCATCTAAGAAATTCATACACCCCCCTTTCTAATTTAATGCATTAATTACCGATATTGGGATTGCGCTGTCCGCAGTTGCGCCATTGGCGATGCCGTTCAACTTGGTTTTGAGTGCTGCCGTGAAGTCTTCGGTCGAAAGCCCCTTTCCGCTTACCACGTCAACCTTCTTTGATAGAGCTACATTTACGTCTGCTGTCTTAGCATAAGGCGACAAGTCGACCTTCACGGTGTGAGTACCGATTTTTTCCCACGCACCATTGGTATAGTAATACTCTTGATACACATCGTTGGCATCGCTTCCGTCCTTAACGATGTATATCTTGTTACTCTCGCCCGATGAAGGAAGGCTGGTTACCAACTTGAACAAAGATGTATCGAGGTTGCCAAGTTGTGCGAGCGGGATTCTTCCGTTGGCATCAAGTCCACAAATGCCGTTGGCTGCATTCAAAGTTCTCACGCTTCCGTCTGCCATCAAAACTTGGAATGTAGTGCCGTTGGTCTTGACAAATTTCGATGCGGTTAACTCTCCACATAAAACATTGCCAGTGGCTGCTTCTACATTGAATGTTTCTTTTAATTTTCCATTCTCATCTTTTGCACTAGCGGAAATGAACTCGGATGTTAAACCAAATACTGTGGATTCATCGAGTTCTTTAGCTAATATTCCAGCACCGCCTTTAAAATAAACATAATCAGTAACAGTTCCACCTTTCAATGAAAGGTAGTTCTTGCCTACCCAGCTTTTAATCTTCTCCCAAAAGGAAGCAAGTCCTATTGCGTCTAAAAATTGCATAATCTATTGTTTTAAATTGTTATTTACTAGTAATATCTGTTATCTGTTCCTCCGTGATTGCTGGAGGGAAGTCCTTCGTCACGATGTCGGTCACTCTGTTTGAAATATCCTTGTAGATGTCCGTGCCGAGTTTTTTTGCTGTCACGCTGCCGTCTCTGATGTTTCCAGTTGATATACAGTCCTCGGTCAGATGGTCGTGTTTGACCGCTCCCGGTTGTAGTTTATCTGAGGTCACACAATTGGATGCTAGGTGTCTGTTCTTTACAGAGCCATCGGCAAGCTTCGCTGCCGTTATCGCCCCATCCGCAATTTGCGCTTCCGTTATTGTTATCTTGGCGAGTTCACTCTTGATAATCCTAACGACTGCATCGTTCTCCAGTTTATCGTCCATCATGGCAAGCATCCTGCTTAACTCGACAACGATGTCGTAAATTTCCGTGCCGACACGCACCGCTGTGTTTTCTCCAACCTGCGTTGCATCTCGTATCAGCTCTGCCATACGGAGCATTTTTTGAATATCCTCGTTCATGTCTTATGTGCTTTTAGTTGCCTATTGCGTGAATGTGTGCCCTTGTTCCTCGCTGTGCCTTCACTTCTCCTTTCGAGGTGAATGCCTTGAGATATTCGAGTGCATCTGATAAATATCTTTCTGCCATGTCCATGATGTCGTTGTATTGCTTGTTGTTCGACAAATCTTGAACATGGTCTGAATAATCGTCTCTGTGGCGCATTCCACCTGCTCGGCTTATAATTGTGCCATCGGCACGAAAAAGCCTCGCATACGTGAAATAAGCGAGTGCTTTGCGTATTCCGCTGGTGTACTTCTGCACCTTGGTTTCTTCTTGGCTGCAATCGCCCTCCTTCTTGGTGGTGTATTCGCCACCGTCCAGGAATACCGCAGGCTGGAAATCGGGCAATACTGAATCGCCCCACTCTCCCTGCTCGGTCGCTGCCTTGAACCGCTCATACCCGATGGCTGGTATGATGTTCGCATCTTCGCATTCCCGAATGTATGCGTTCACATCATCCTCATCTAGGTGTGTGCTGGTCGGTCGTGCCAGTTCTCGGAACTGATCAACCGTGATAAGTTGTTTTCTTTGTTCTCCCATAGGCTCAATCAATTAGTCTATCGTGTTGTTACCTGCCACCTCGCTGCTGATATACTTTAGCGGCTGTAGCTTGGGGTCTAGGTTCTGAATGGCTGGGTCGTGCCAATTCTTGAAAATCTTCTTGAAGGCTCGCTCGATGAAACGCTGCTCGGTTGTCACTTCGCCAGCATAGTATTCGTAAGCGTCCTGCATAACTTGTCCGCTGAATCCCAGCTTGCCAATACGGATGGAGTAGAAGAGTTCTTGGTGAAACTGGGCATAGATGCGTTCGATAACGCTGCTGTCGGTCACGCTGAACTCCTTGTCGAAGTTCTTCGTAGGGAAAGCGACAACCTTCGGTTCGTCTTCCTCGTTCTCCACCTCTACAGCTAGAATCTTCGCTGTGTTCTCGTCCCCTTGGAACTGCAAAAGGTCTTCATCGGAAATCATCTGTCCGCTCTCCACCTCTTCGCCTTCCTCATTGAACTTCGGAACGCCTTTTTTTGTTACAAGCATACACGATACGAGGAAGTTATTGCGGACGTTTCGCATCTTGACGTTACCCAGTCCCTCATCGGTCGAAATCTCCGTGATGGCTGAATCGTAGCTGGCTGTCGGATAGATGAACTTTCCGTCTAGGCTCTGCCACAGAATCTGCCCCTTGTAGCTGTCGATGCCGCCAGCGTTCTCAATCTGTTCAAGAACGATGTCGGTGTCGGGGTTGAAGACGTTGATGCGCTCAATAGTCTTCTCGTTTACCATCAACCGCTTTCCGTTCCTCGTTTTCTTCTGCTCCCAGTCTGGATGCAGCAAGACGTGCGCCACGCTCCCCTTGTCGTCCGTCTCTTCAAGGCGGCAATTTTCAAAGGGTACGTGGCTCACGCTCGACACCTGCCCTAGAACGTTGTAGTTTACATGAAGGGCAAAGCCTCCAAAGCGTGCGAGGTCTTGCGCTACGTTCCGGAGCAAATCGTCTGCCGTGTCCCCCTGCTGGTTCATCGCCAACGATGCTAGAATGTCGCTATCGAAGCCGTAGCCCTCAATGAATCGGGCATATCGGTTAAGGCACAGCATTGCCGTTCCGCTGGCTTCAGTGATGCGTGCGAGGTTCTGCGGATAAAGATTATCATATCCGTATGCCTGCATCTTAAATCGGCTTACGTAGCCAATATCAACCCTTCGCTTTGGCTTCTTAACTGTCTTAACGTTCATATTGCTTGTGTCGTTTTACTTGTTGTTTTGTTACTCTTCCTTGCCTGCTTTTTCGGCTTGGTCGAGGTCTTTCTTCTTGTCGTTGCCTGCTGCTTTTTCGGCAGGATCTTTCCCGGTGGTATCATCTGCACCGCTGTCGCTGCCTGCTGGCGGCTGCTTGTTCTCGATGAGTTCATCGCTGGGTATCTTCTGAAAGTAGCTTTCCATGTGTGGGTACTTCGTCAGATATTCATGCGCTACCTTGTCGGTCAGGTTCTCGTTAGTGAAAATCTTACCATGGTAGAAGTCCGGGCAGGAAATGATAAAACCTGCCTTCATTGCGTAATTACATGTTTTTGGCATTGCCTTTTCTTTTTTGAGTTTTAGATAAATTTCGATTAAAGCATCGTGGTAACACTGCTGGCAGGTTGTCGGAACAAACCGCTTCCGTGTTACCTCGAAATATAGAGTTTCTATAACTGCCTTGTCAGTTGAATCAAAGGGACTGTCGAAACGTGCCTTCAACTCCTCGACCTTGGCTGTTGCTTCCTGGTATGTCATAGGCTACGCTGCTGCTTCCGTCAGAAGGCTCTGATACTTGGCTGCTGTGGTCTCGCTGTCTGTGTCGAAGAAGAAATAAGCTGCCTTCGGTACGCTCTCCTCTTCCAGCGTGATAAGCCAGCCACCCTCGGTGTCGTCTGAGTACTTGTCGTTCTCGCCTGCACTTGCCTTCAGTGCCTGCGCATATCCGAACACCTGATACTCTGCCTTTCCGTCCGTTCCCTTAGAGAGATTGCGAAGGATGATAACGAACTTTCCATTCGCCAGTCCGTCAATGATATTTGCGCAAACGTCAGGTGTGTTTGCCAATACCACGACTGCTACGGTATTCTTCCAGCTGTTGCGATACGTGCCAACGGTCAGCTCGGTCTTGGTTCCAGTGAATGGCTTGCTGCCTTCCTGCCGGATAGCGTATGCTTTCTTGCCAGTCTTCAAAACTAATGTTTTAATTATATTGCCCGCTACAACGGACTTGGTGAAGTCGATGTCGTCTCGGTTGATGATAAGTCCATCGCCCTCCAGTCCCTTTGTTACTTGGTCTTCGCAAGGGATGATGATGTCCTGAGCGATAAGGCTCTCGCAAGTTGTTGCCATATTAATTCGTTTTTAATTGTTATATCCCCAACACCGTTTTGTGGGTGTTGAGGATTGTCAAAATAACTTAATACTAAACTGAAAATTTGGAGCGATTAGTAAGCTGCATGGATCATGTCCTCTTCGAGGAGAGCCGTTCCAATCTTACCAGTAGCATAGAGATAGTTTCTGCGCTCCTTCTGGTCGAACCAGATGTCGAGGTCGCTGATGAGATTGTCTGCGTCTGTACCAATCATAAGGTGCTTAGGGTTGCAGAATACCGCACGGTGTGGAAGGTTGACTGTCGTTGCGCCCTTCTCGTATGCTTTAATCATTCTGTCCCAGATACCGACACGTGCAATCTTCACTCCGTTGTAGGTCGCTACTTCGAAGCCATCGAACAACTTCTCCCATGGCATAATGTCGTGGTAGGTCTTCTTGAGGTCGTAGGTTAATGCGTCAGCAAGCGAGCGTGTCATGAGCAATACGGCATCGCTGTCGTCAACGATACGTGTGTCTGCATCCATCAAAATGGTGTCTACAAGTGTAGTAGCCGCACCACTCTTGCGCAATGCAGAAATCTGCAATGCTGCCGTGGTCTCACTGTTGGCTGCGATGGCGGTATGTTTGGTCGCTGTGGCTGTAAAGATGCGCTTGAATAGACCATCGCAGACGTTGAAATTACTGACATCTAAGCCTGCTGTCAGCTTGCCGCCACCGCCACCTTCTTCACTTGCCAGTGCTGCTTCCTTGTCGCCAAGCCAGCCGAAACGCCAAATCATCTGCTGCATGGCTCGCTGGAGTGCATCTGCATAGATTGTCATGAAGTCGGTGCTGGTGAGGTCGCCAATGGCTGTACCAGTCTTCAATGAATACTCTGCGATGGTTCCCTTCAATGCCTCGTAGCAAATCTTGAGAGGGATTTCCCACTGTCCGAGTTCCCAACGCTTCTGAGAGTTGGCGATTCCCTTCTCTTCGTAGGTAGGGTCGCAACCGCCACCCTTCTTACCGACCATTTCCATCTCTCCGAGAAGAGCGATAGGGTCTTTCTCTTTGACCTTCTGAATGTTCACGAATGAAGAGAAATCTTCATCGTTGTAGAAGGTTTCCTGCACGGCATCCTTGATGCTTGCGAGGTTTTCCGGCTCGAGTTTAAGGTTCTCGAGCTGCTGTTTTGTAAATCCTGCCATTATTTTCTTTTGATTTAATGGGTTAATACTTTGTTACTTCTTGCCCTTTTTGTGGAGCTTGGCAAGTCTCTCCTTGATGGCGTTCTTACCTTCCTCGACTGGGTTCACGTTGTCGCCTGCGCCCTTGCCGCTTGGCTGTCGCTGTGCTGGCTGGTAGTGGCTGCTGTAGCCTGCCAGCACCTTCTCAGCACCGCCTGCCATCTTCACGGCATTCAGGATGCGCATGTCTTCCTTGCTCTTTGCGAGTTTCTGTGCGCCTGCCAGCTGTGCCTTGGTGTCGTTCAACTGCTGCTTGAGTGCTGCTACCTGCTGCTTCAACTTGGCTACGGTTTCGTCATCGGTGCTTGATGCGCTGCCGCCCTCACCGCCTTCATTGCCTTCACCGCCTTCACCGCCTTCATTGCCTGCGGTCTGAATGTCGGTAATTACACCGTCCTCGACAACGATTGTCTTGCCATCTGGCATTTCAAACGTTCCGTCCGGACTTGCCTTGTCGCCAACCTGTGGATCTCCCTCTTCTCGCTCAACGGTCAGAACTTGACCGTCCGATGTGTTGAGTTCCATCGCCTTTGGCTCTGCCTTGGCTTGTGGCTCTTCCACCACCTGCTCTGCTTCCTCCAGTGTCTTCACGCCCAACTTGGCGAGAATCTTGTCGAGGAGAGAAGCCTTTACTTCTGTCTTTTTCTCCATTGCTTTTGGATTTTGTTGTTTTGAATTAATAAAATTTTCTATGTTGCGTTTCGATGCGCTTGCGCTGAGTGGTACAATGGTGCTGCTGATAAGACCTAGGCGCAAAGCCTCGCTGGTGTTGATGAAGATGTCCTTATCCATAAGGGCTTGTATCTCTTCCCTATCGCACTCGCACCGCTCTACGTATGCGTCCACCATCTTATCCTGCCACATCTGCATTTCCTCGCCCAGGTTCTTCAAGTCCTTTGCGTTCAGCTGGTCGCCCAACCCCCAGCCAGGAACCCACGGATTGTGCAGCAGGAAGGCAGCGTTCTCGTATGCCTTGCGGCTCTCCTTTGGTGCTGCGAGCATGATGATTGTTGCCATGGATGCTGCCTTGCCCTCTACGGTGCAGGAAATCTTCTTGCCGCTCTGTCGCAGTCGGTCGTATATCGCCCAACCTTCGACTACAGAGCCGCCATTGCAGAAGATGCGCATATCGATTGTATCATCGTCTTTCGGTATGCTTGCTGCAAAAGCATCTATATCCTGAAAACACACGCAATCACCTCCCCACCATTGATACCAGAACTTGTTGTCTTGGCTGTCGATGTCGTTGTATATTCTGAGTTTTGCCATTGAATCGTGATTTTAAGTTTTAAAACGCTGCAAAGATACGATTATTTTTGGTATGTTTATCTCATAAGCAGTTAATTTTTCTAAACAAGCCAAAATTTTGCGCTCTAAGCGGCTTTTATTGCCTTGGGTGTGTAACTTTACCACCTTCGACCGAAAACCGCTCAGAACGCAAATCTTGATGAAATAACTGCAACCTTAGAGCCTGCCGATATTCTCTATCGTCTGCACTCTCCGCTGGGTGCGGTTTATTTCTTCCACGCTCACTACTGGCTGTGGAGCCATCTGATACCCTCTAGCTACAGCTGCCGCCAGCATATCCATGCCGATGTTGCTGCCTCCGTTGTTCGCTACGATAGGAACACCACCGCCTAGCTGGTTGAATGCGGATAATATAGGGCTGAACATCGAAGTCGCCTTGGCGGTCATTACGCTCTCGCCATTGGAAAGCCTTGCCGGGATGCTGTCGCTGGTTCCAGTGCCCGAGCCTTGGACGTAGCCGCCAGTGGAGAAGCCCTTGACGAGTGCTTTTGCTCCTGCAAAGGCTGCCTTGATAAGTACCATTAATGCTGCTGCGCTCGCAACACCTCCCCACGACTTGCTTGCAATCTCCTTCGCTAGGATCTGTGCATAGTAAGCGTTAACTGCTATTTCGATAGCGTCAAGTATTGATGTCAGCATCGATTTGAGGAATGAGTGAAGCGATTTATCCTCGCTCTCAAAGAACTCGGACAGACCGTCTCCCATGGTCTGTATCATGTCGCTCATCATTTTCAGTTGCTCTTCTGTCAAAGCTGCCTTTTTCTTGTTGGCTTCCTCTTGCTCCTTGACTTCTGCATCGCTCAAATCCTTTTGTAGCTGCTCCTGCACGGCTGCATAGTTCTTGTAGGCGTCCATCTTGCTCTGAAGGAAAGCCTTGTATCTCTCCAGCTTGGCTGTATCGTCTTCCTCTCCAGTGCCACCGTTCATGATGTCCGCATCCTTGCGAGCCTTCTCAGCATCCTCGAACTCCTTGTTGAGCTCGTCCACAATCTCCTTTGCTTGGTTCTTCAAGTCCGCTTTCGCCTTAATCATGATGTCGAGAAGTTTTGCCTGCATTTCCTGCGCCTTTTCCGCTCCTATCTCACCAGCCGCCACGTATGCGTCAATGCTCCTCGCTACCATGTTCTTCTCCAGCTGTTCGAGGTCGTTGTTGTAGTCTCGCTCGTTGTCGTACATGCCTGCGAGGTATCGCTTCTTTGCGTCCATTACTTGCTCGTTGTACTTGAACTGGATAAGTGCAATCTGTGCCTGCAATTCCTTTTCCTGCTTCTTCCTGCGCTCTGCCTCTGCCTTGGCTTCCGCTTTCTCCTTGGCTATCTGTGCCTTGGTCTTGGTGGTGCTGCCCTTGGCTGCTGGTGTCGTTCCCTTGTTTCCGTTCATTGGCTCGCTGCTGGTCGCTCCACCGTCCACATTTGCTAGCTTTAGGTGCTGCAATCTTCCGTTCACTGCGTTCTCGTATCCGTCAGCGAATGCGTTTCCGAAGTCTGCGCCAGTCTGCTTGATATCCTTCCATCCTTCCTTGATGAACTTTGAAAGGTCGAATATCTCCTTGAATCCCTGCTGTGCCTTGGAAAGGTCGAACGTTACGATACCCTCCAATATATCGAGCGCACCCTTTAGGCTTCTGCCGACTTGTTTCATTGCATCAATGATAAGGTTTGCAACGCCCTTGACTGCCGACCAAACGCCACGGAAAGCCGCCCCCAATGTCTGAATAACTCCACGCAAAAGAAGGCTCTCGTTGTACCAGTCGATGAAGTAGTTGATGGTGTTGAACAAACCCTTCATTATCTGGACGAGAACCTTTGTGCCGAACATCTTGCCCTTCTCGATCATCTCCTCGAATCCGTGCTGGCTCATATCGAACATCGATGAAAGGTAGCTGTTCAGTTCCTTGTGCAGCTTTATGTTCTCCAGCTGGGTCTCTCCCCACTCTCCGGTCTGCTTCTTCACTTCTTCGATGTCTGTTGTCATCGTGTCTAGCTGCTCGATGAGCTGTATACCAGCAGCCGCTCCCTGCTTACCGAAGACGTTTTTCAGAACATCGCCCACCTGCTGGCTGTCCGCTCCGAAGTCCTTCATCTTAGAAGCCACCTGCTGGATGATGTCGAAGGTGTTCTTCGTGCCGTTGGCTAGGTCTTGCTGCACCTGCTTGCTGGATATGCCGATAGCATCAAGGCTTGCAGATGTTGCTGTGCTCATTTCACGGATTTTCTTACTAGCCATCGTGATAATGTCTAGACCCTTGTCGCTGAAAATGCCGCTTCGTGTCTGCTGCAATATCGCCACAAGCTGGTCTGCACCGATACCTGCATCGTGGAAGGTAGGTGCATATTGCTGTATCTTGTTGAGCATATCGCCCGATAGGTCTGCACCGCTTGCAAAGCCATCGTTGATAACCTTCATCGCTTCCTCTCCCGATAGGTGATAGTTAGCCATGAGATTGTCAGCTGTGGCGAGCACGTCATTGAAATCCTTTCCCATCGAATCGGCTGTGGCTGCGATGCTGTTCCTCATCGTCTCCAAAGCTTCCCCGGTGTAGCCAGTAAATTCCTTTGTCAGTCGTGTGGCTTCCATCAATCCCTTGTTGTAGTCATAGAACCACTTGAATGTCATACCAACGCCGACAACGCCAGCGAGTGCAGCAAAATATGGATTCATAACCAAGCCGATTGCGGTCTTACCGAACGCCTTCAGCTTGTCTGTCAGTCCATCCATATTCTGCGCCAGTTTGATGATGTTGCTAACCTCGGTATCATTGACAATATCCATACCAAAGAACTCCGTCCCCTGCAGGTCATCTGCTGCTTGCATCATCGAGTTGTAGTAATTGCCAACGTTGCGATAATATCGTTGCGTCTCCTCCTCAGCCAACTTCAACTTGTCAGTTATCTCGTTGATATGCTGGGCTAGGGCTTGCCCCTTCGCTCCCTCACGTTCTGCCTTCGCCATTTCATCGTATTTCTTGGTGGCATTGGATAGCTGGGCACGCAGCTGCTTCAAGCTGCCCTCCTGCTCGTTCTCTGTGCGCACGTTGTTCTGTATCTCCTTCTGAAGGGCACGCACGTTGTACTGGTACTCCTTGATGGTTGCGTTGATGGCTTCCGTCTGTACCTTCATCTCGTTGGTTGTGATGGTCTTGTCTTTTTCCTGCTGCTGCAAGTCCTTGATGCTTGCCTTTAGCTGGTCTATCTTTTCCTTGTATCTGATGATGCCATAGATTGCATCCTCGTACTTGACCTTGATGTCAAGAATCTGCTGTTTGTCTTCACTTACCATAGTTCGTTATTTTTAATTGTTCAACTCTATCATTGTAACCTCGCAATATCCGCTGCTTGTGGTCTTGATTTCAAGAACAGCAAAATAGGCTCCATACTGGGCAAGGTACACTGGCTTCGTTTCGTCAAAATCCAAAATATCCAAGTCAGAAAGATTGAGCCGCTCCGTGATTACGTGCGCATTGGCGATGCTTGCCACAAGCTGCTTGTACTTCGTATCGAAGATGTTCTGAAGGTCAATGTCGAATCGTAGTGCCGCCTGCTCCTTGTCGTCTCTTAGCGTCATTATCCGCTCCTTGCAACCCTTATACTCGCCACCGCTCTTCATGCCGAATGAATCCAGTGTTCTTATCGGTATGCGGTTTCCGTCCGTGGCTGCGAATGGCAACGTCCATGTGTCCTGCTCATAGTCCAAAGTTGGATTGCTGATTGCAAGGTCTGCATCATAGTCTCCATGCGTCTCTTCGTCTTCCTTCCACTTGTAGCGGTTGTGCTGCATGTAGTCAGAAACGGAATACTCGCTTTTTCGTGGTGCTCCTTGTCGGTCATACGGAATGAGTTTTCCGCTCCAGTCGTAGGCGTTCGCCTTGTTGCGCCAGACGCTGGAAAACATGATAAACTGTACTTGCGTGCTATTGGTCAGCTGTCTAGGGAATGAGCCAGTTATCAAAGCCAAAAACTTAATGAAACTTGTTACCTCGATTTCAGGCAGGTTTATGCCGATAGGGAAACTTCCACCAATCGGAACGCTGTCCCCACTCTTGACGCTCGCAGTGATTTTGCCGCCATAAACGGAAGGCGGGTTAACTGTATTCACTCCGTGCATGATAGTCTCAAACGTTAGTACATCGTCCTTCTTTAGCGATATTGTGTTCGTTCCTGCCGAAAGTAAATAAAGATAGCCATCGATAGCATAGCTGCGTAGTACGACCGGGTACTTAACCTGCCCATCCTCGTATTTCAAATCTCCGAACTCGTATTCCTGCGTGGATGCCTCACCTCCAGTAGTGCTTGGTGTTGTTACGGTCATTTTCACGCCCATAGGCAACTGAATCTCCGCTGCGTCATCAAACTGATGTCTGACGTAGTATTGCACTTGCACATCAAAGGTCAGTTCGCAATCCTTTGTTATCGTCAGTTTCTGCACGTCTTCGCCAGTGCTTGGCGATACGGAAGTTATGGAGTTGCTTATGGAAAGGGTGAGTGCTCCCAGTCCGTCACGGCTCTTAACGTCTGCGGTCAGATTACCGATGATTGTCTTGTCGTCTGCCTTATTGTTGATTATAGGCACAACGAGGTTGTTCAACATCTTCTTTGCTTCATCATCCTGCCAAACGAAAGATACGCCCGACTTCCTCGCTATCCTTGACAATAGCCAGTTTACGGTCACACATGGCTGCAAGAATTTTGGGGACGTTTTATATTCATCCACCGCCACATCATCGCCTACGAAATCCTCCTTATTATCGCCATCTATCATTTCGTGCATAGGTGTCAGCCCGGTAACTGATAGCGACAGAGTGCTGTAATATTCGGCAGGTGCATTCACTACGAGGTATGCAGCTCTAGCCTCTCCTCTGATGGTGTATACTTCCAGCGTCTCATCTTCTCCGCTCACGGATATAACCCGCATGTACTTATCCAGTACTGCATAGCTTCTGTAATCGCCCTTTCCTTGCGCTTGCACCTTTGCCGTTGATGATGGCAAGAAAGGGATAAGAGCACAGATCATGTTCGATGCGCTCTCTATATTTCCGCTTATATACTTTCCGACCTCTGTACCTGTTCTGATGCGTCCACGGCTAGGCGAGTATTGTGTCGTGGTATATTTATTCCTCTGCACCAAATTAATGCCAAAGTTATCTTTGCTCTCAATTCGGTATGGATTGTAATAAGCAAAGAATATCCCATTGCTCACGGCTTCCTCCCTGGTGTTTGGAGTGTTGTACTTTTCAAAAAGCACTCTGTCTGTCACTCCCAGTTCGTTCAGTTTCATTCCGCTCTCTAGTAGCTTCGTGAACGCTGGCATTATACCCCAATAGATTGAGACCTCAACATTTTCCTCGATGCTCAGAACGTTCAAGCGTCCGTCCTTGATAATTTCCACACCACCACGGAAATAACTGCACTTATGGAAAATATAGGGGTATCTGCTGCCGCTCTTCGGTCTATCCGCTTGCTGCAAAACCGAAAGGTTGTGCACCGTCCGTGGCAACTGGATGGTGTACGTGTAGTTCGAGGTCATTTTCGTGACGTCACGAAAAAGGTTGCTCTTGATGTCGAGCACCACATCGGTGTTCTCCGGCAAGTCCATCAAAACACCGTCAATGTAAAGTTGCTGGTCTATCATAGTCTCTGAACGTTAATGTTGTTAATAATCATTTCGCACACGAAATCCTGCAAGCAAGCTGTGCTCTTCGTGTAGCTTCCTGCCTTGATTGTTACGCTCATCCACATGTCTTCCTCTTGCGTCCAGTCTCCCCCTAGGTACATGTCAACGACCGGGCTGCTGGCTAGGTCTTGTAGCATATCGAACGTATCACTGTCAACCAACGGAGCACAAAGTTTGATTGAATCCGTACGCTCGTATCCCTGCCTTCTTCCATTATCGCCATAGTAGCCGTATAGATAATCGGCTAAATTGTTGCGTATGAAACTCAGGTCGCTGGCTATCTCCCTCGTTTCCTCCCCAGCCGCAAAGAGCCAATAGCGGATGAATCCGTGCCGGTCAATCCAACGCAGATAGATACCACTCTCAGCATCGTCTCTGTCGATGCGTAACAATAGTGACTGCTTACCTCCGGTGGTTAATCTGAAAGTAAGGTCGAAAGTATTGTCAAACGTTCCCTGCTGAATCTCTCCATCATAATCGTATATGTTCCAGTATTTTGCACCACTCGGCAATGTGTCTGCGTTGAAGTCCATCATACCGTAAGTCGGAATCTCCAGTAGCTTATTGGGTGCTCCCTCGTAACCGATTAGTAGTTTGGTGTTCAACTTGCTTAAGTATATGCCAAAGGAGAACGGATAATGAGTAAACCATGTAAGCCGTTTGTAGCCGTTCCACGTCTCCCCATACTTTGGTGCGCCCCAAACCATGTTCGTAGTGAAGTCGATGCTCGCAAGCTGTGCGTCTCTGTCATCGTATACGTTGACCTCGATGCCCACTAGAAGGTTTAGAACGCTGGAATCATAGTCTATTGTCCAATCATAGGCTGCATTGATACGTCCGTCAAAAAGAGCTTGCACGTATGTCTTGAAGTCTGTTATGCACTCACTGTTGAACGCCTCCACATTGTAGGCTCGTTCCTTGTTGCCACATCTGATTATTACCTCAATCCACGAAAGGTTACTTCCACTTGCTTTGATAATGCAAGGCAAAAATGCAAAGTATACTTCATCGGGGTAGAAAAAAGAATATCCGTTGTTCACTGTCTGTCTCATACCGTCTCATTGTTTAGTTTGATACTTCCCACCGACTGGTGGATTAAGAAAATAAGTCGCTGTCCGAGCCGTTTCGTTGTGTCGGGCACAACGTTGCTGTATACGTCAGCCCTGCCGCCAGTCCGGTGCAGTTTAGAACCCTTGTTGGCGATGGTGTGGGCGATGGCTCCTGCCATGCTCATGTCGCCACGCTCTTGTGGAGTGTACTTGTGTGCCCGGTCGGTCTTGTAGGGTATAGGTCTACCGTGCAGTCCCTTGTCCTTCATCCATTGCCGGATGATGCCAGCAAAGCCGTAGGGTATCTTGCCTGACCTTCGTCCGGTTTCGAGAACCCCGAATGGCTTGTGCCCCCAGAGGATGGTTTCTTCCTCGCTGGGCTGCTCCACCTTTAGGCTCGCTATCGTTCGCCCTGATGCGTTCTGTCCGTTGATACGAATGTGGTTGATGATAAGCTGCCGTGCTCTCTCCACTTCCTCACGCATGATGAGCGATGCCGCCTTGGGGTCGAATTGAATGCCTCCCTTGCTCATACCTCACACCCTCCTATGCTCTGTGTCAGTTGCAGGGAGTACATCACGCCCGAAACGATCGTGCTCAGCCGCTCGATGATGGTCTCGTAGTACTGCTGCCCTTCCAATGGTTCGAACTGGTGCGACTGGTTGATGGCTCGTATCATCCTTGCCCCTGCCACCTTCATTCGGTCGATGCACTCTCCGTTGTCTTCTCCTTCTGCTGCCCTCGGTACGGTGTCGAGATAAGCCAGGGCAACGTTCACGGTGTCGTATACCCTGCCGTTGCGTATCTCTGTCGTGCCGCTGGCTGGGATGATGCAGACGATTGCCGGATAGTTCAGTTTCTCCAGCTTGGTGTCTGCTGTATCCCAGTCCTCAAATAGGTAGGTGTAGTCTGGTAGCGTGTCTGCTGCCAGCTGCTTTAATGTTTCTCTGATTGTTGCCATAATTATCTAGATTTACGTTTCATTTCTTCCGCTTGCAACTTCTGCAGGTTCCTCTCGTACACGCTTCTCTTGTTGTCCATTTCCATGCACTTGTAGATGCGAAGCCATGGTGTTTTTAATACTTGGTCGTGGTCGCTGATGCCCATCCTTACCGCATACCAGTCCAGCATGCCGAATAGTCCGAACCGCAGGGTATCGATGCCTGCCTCCTTCTCCAGTCTCGTTGGCTTCGCTGTGTCTGTGCTCTCGAAGAGCTTGTTGATGCGCTCGACCTCTGATGTTACCCAACCGATGAGCATAACAACATCAACCGCCCTAGCCTGCTCCACTTCCTTGTGGCTCAGACCGAGAACGGTTGTCACTATCTGATACAGACTTTCCTCGCTGTCTGATAGCTGGGAAAGGTCTATTAGCTGCCCAATGGATAGCTGATTGAGATTGTCGGGCACTCGCTTCCCTCCGACAAATGCAGGTCGTGGCTGCTTGCCGATTTTGTAGCTGGTGTGTCTTGCCACTGCCAGCCAGTACTTGAATGTAGTGTTATTATCCATACGCTTTATATTTTTTATCGTTATCTTTGCCTTAATACGTGCGCCCTAGCCGTTCCATGGCTCGCTACGGATAACTTCTTAAGGGCTACGTATCGTATTGCGTCTATGCCGTGGTTGAATGCGTCTATCGGCTGGTTCGTTGTCTCTCCATCCCTTGACTTCTTCCACTTGTATTGCTGCATGTTCCCGATGATGCCGTGGCTGCGTCTTGTTATGTTGATGCGAAAACGCTTCAAGATGTCGATTCCGTTGTTGATACTGTCCGCTCCCTTGGTGCTGCCGATTATCCACAGCCCTCGGTTGTGTATCTCCTGAATGCTCTTAGGCTCTGCCGAATCCGCAATGATAAGGTCTCGTTTCGTCCGTCCTTGTTCCTTGCATCGGTCTGCGATGTCATCGTTCGTCATTCCAGGCTGGTAGATTTCTTCGTCCACCCATAACTCTCCGTGCGCCAATATAACGTGCTCCAGCGCAGTTGGGTCGTTGGTGAATCCGAAGTCCATACCCCTGCATTCCATCTTCCACTCCTCCCTTGGTGGCAGCTTGTCAACGATGCCCCAGTTGGTGAAGATAAGCCCGGTTATCTTTCCGGTCAGTCCTCTTGCGTAAACTCGCCACAGTTCGGGGTCGTCAATCTCTTCAATTTTCTTGTGTTCCTGCTCAGTCAGGAATCGGTTGTTTCGATGGTCGCTCAGGATCAACCTGCAATCATCCCTGCCGATGATGTTGTTGTGCACCCAGAAGCGTGCGCTTGGGTTGTAGTCGATGAACACCTGCTTACGTGTTCGGATGGCCAGCTGCCAAAATACTTCGTATGGCACACCGTTCGCCTCGTTCACGAACAGATAGTCTCGCTTTCCGTTCTTAGCATCCTGCGCATCTTGGTAACTCTTGAACTCGATGATTGAGCCGTTCTTCCCTCGGTAGCTGCTGTCGCTCTTGTTATTCTTGAACCAGTCCAGCAACTCTGCCCTTGAGTGCAGGATGGTGTCGAGGTCTCGCATGGCTCCCACCTTTAGGTTTGGGAGGTCTTGACCGCACACCGTGATAATTGCCCTGGGGTGTTCAAAAGAAAGCACTATAAGACGCTGCATGATGGTGTATGTCTTCCCCGAGGACGTGCCGCCCTGGTTTACGAGAAACCTTGGCTTCACGTCCGCATTCGGATCATACAGTTCACCAATAACGTCAAATAGTGCCATTCTTCAAACAATAAAACTTAAAACAAAATTATGGTTAAATTATTCTTTATCCAATCCTTCACGCTCGATTACTTCCTGCTCGCTGGATGCGCACTGGTGTCCCGAGTTGATGTATCGTACCTCGATGCCGCCTTGGAAGCCTGCGTTCAGGTCGAGCACGACCTTATCAAGTCCGAGCAGCTTACAAATCTGCGTCTCTGCCTTTAGGATGATGTCTAGGTAGCGTGGGTCTCCGAGACCTCGCTTCTCAGCATCGAACATTATCGCCTTGACGGTATCCATCGTTACCAACCCAGTGTCTGGATCCTTGTTAGGCAGTCCGACTTGTGTCTGTGTCTTGCTGTTATAGTCCGCTTTGGATTTCTCCCATGCGTCCCAGGCTTCACGTATCACCAGTTTCAACCTTGCCACCTCGCTTGTTATCTTTTCGTCCGTGTCGGTCAGTCTCTCTTCCCTCCACTCCTTCAATAACCGCTGAATGTCGCAGTGCGCTTGATTGTATTTCGGTCTGTCGAGCCGCTTGCGAACCTCTGCCGTGATTTCTCGCTCCGTCCATCCCTTGCGGTATAGGGGTGCGATAATCTGCAGGCGGTTCTCTATGTCGATGCGCTGTGCCCTTAGCTTGTTGTTATTACCTTGTGGCATATAAATCTTGATTTAAAATTTCGCTCCGTTGTACTTGTATACGATGTTTCCCTCGCTGTCTCGTTCGTCAGCTGGTACCATTGCCCCTTCGAACATCTTGTATGGCGAGTGCGCTGCCTGCGGATTGTTCCAGCACCACTTCATGTAGTCGGCTGCGCTCATCGTGTAATACTTCGAACTTTTCTCTCTTGTTCCCATGTTCATCGCCTTATCCAGTTTCGCCCTCAAGAAAATCTCTGCATCCAGCTTGATGTCGCTCCACCTCACGTATCCCTTGCGCTTGCAAATGTTCAGTGCTTCGCACATCTGCCCCCTGCTGTAGTTCCACGTTGGCGGCAATCCGCAACAACTTCCGTTGTGGCAAAGTTCCTTGAAGTGTGCGTCCGATACATAAAAGCGCATTCCCAGCTGGTCGCACAGTTCCTTCATGTTCCTGAAGAACGGTTCTTTGACCTTGCGGTTCAGTCTCAGATAGCCGGACTGTACGCTGTACTTCTTGTAGAATGCGAGAATGTCGAAACCTGCCATCTTGCTGATGGTAGGCAACAATTCCCTCAATGTCGGGCTTCTTGTTTCGAGACAGAAGAATTCGGTGCTCAAAGCTGTAGCCCCTCTGTTGAATGCTTCCTTGATAAGGTCGAGGTACGTTGGCGTGCTCACTCCGATGATGAAGGGTCTCAGTCTCAGCGTTGCACCTCCTGCTCCTGCATTGGCGATGCGCTCGATGGCTTCCAGTCTTGCTTGTGGGCTTTCCACCCCTCGCTCTATTACTCTAGCCTTCTCTGCATCGCTGGTGATGATTGAGAACTTGAAGTTCCAGTTCTTCTGCCCTCTAATCAAGTCCATGTATCGCTCATCCTTGGTGAACCATGCTCCCTTGGTCGAGAAGCAAAGCGGATAGTCTATATCCTTGAAGAAGCGCAAAAGTTCCAGTGTCGTTCCGTACTTACGTTCGAAGTTGTCGAACTGGTCGCTCATGCTTCCCCACTGCATAACCTTGCGAGCCTTGATGTATGGCGCAAAGTCTCCACCGTGCTTGTCGGGGTCAATGAACATTCGCTTGATGCGTTCAACGCTCACGTCCTTAACCTCCTTGTGCAGGTATTCCTTCTTCTTGCTGCCAATACCTCGCTGGTTCTGAGCAAAGCAATACATACAGCCAAAGCTGCAATTATTGTAAGTGTCAAAAGCCATTGGCATTGAGCAGTCGGGAAACTCGTATGTTATTCTTGGCGTGTTGCCATAATGTTCTGCCATATCCTCATGAATTTATTTTGTTGATGATAAAGTCTGCGATTTGGTCTGCTGTCTGCTTCGTGGTGTCTATCGCTACAACGTCACACCCCGCAGTTTGCCATTTCTTTGCCGAGTGTGCCGATTCCCGCTGTCCCCGGATAATATCCTTGCTCAACGTTCCGTTCGACCGTTCTGCGAGCCTTTTTTGGATTTCTTCCAGTGGTGCGTATAAGAAGATTACAATCTGTCTGTCCGCATTGAACATTGCGTGCGTCAAGTTCGGACCCCAGCATTTAAGTCTCATTCCTTCGCAAATGATGCAGTCGGTGCTTTCCAGTGCCTTCTTCACGATGTCACGAAGTATGGTCGTACCGTTCAGATTGTCAACACCTCCGTACTTAACATCGTATCGCCCTGCAAATGCAACTCCATCCTTGGTGCTGCTTATTCCGTCCTTGTAGCTCTCAATGCCACCAAAGCTTTCTACAAGCTTTCGGGCAACGGTGCTCTTTCCGCTGGCGTTGGTTCCAATGATAAAAACACAAGTCTTTCTCATATTCGAGTTATTTTTGTTAAATTTCGTCTCTGCCGGATTGAATTGTTCAGAGCGGATAGTTTATCCATTTCAAACGTTTCTCCGACTTAAACGCTAAATTTCCGACTATTCGGTTTTTTCTTTGAGTTCGTCCACATCAAAGTTGCGCTTCTCGATTGCGTCAAGTCCCAGCATATCTGCCACGGCTTGTGCGTCCTCGCTGCGGTATACGATGATGATGCGCTGTTCTTCGTCCTCTGCTGGCTCGTAGGTCGTGGCTTCCTGCTGGATTTCCCAGGGGGTCAATCCCCATCGCTGCATATCGTCCACATCAAATGCTCCCTTTAGCTTCTCTTCGTCCCAGCTGCCAAAATAGACGTTATCCTTGATGATGAACTCGTCCGTCTCTTCATCGGATAGGCTGTCAGCAATAACGACCTCGACCTTTGGTTCTGCCTTCCAGGTCTCCCAGTGGCTGCAAAGCTGCTGCTTCTCTCCATCGGTCAGTTTCACGGCTACGGCTTCGATAGCGTTCCTGATAGCTTCGTCTTCCATCTGCTCGATGTTGAGCAGGGCACGGAAGCGCATGTTTCCTCCGAGGATAACTCGGTTCTCATTACAGACGATTGGTCTCATCTGCAACATCTTTGGAAACGTCAGAATACTCTCAACGAGTTTCTGCATCTGCTGTGGCTCAATGCTGCGTGGGTTGTCTTGGTTCTCCACCAGGTCGTGCAGGTTGATGTTCTCGATTTTATTCTTCTCCATTGTCTTCCTCCTTTCCTTCTTGTCTTTGTTTCAGTTCGTCAAAGTTCCAGACGATGCGGTCGATATGATCAACCCCAAGCAGCTTGGCAAGGAATGGCTCATCGGCTGGCTTGTAGTGAATGATTACGTTCTCACGTGGCAAAACGCCATCGCCCATTATCGTTGGCAAGTCGTCAGGAGTTAAGTCTTGACCTTCGATTTCAGGAGGTAGTTCCCCTGCGAATGGGTCGCCCTCTTGGTCGTCCTTGTCTTTCTTCTTGCACTTGCTGGTGCTGCTTGCTTCCACTGGTGCTGGGTTCCAGACTGGCATACCCCAGTTCTGAAGCTGTGCGCTGTCCCATCGGTTCGCAAGGTCGTTGAAGTCCCAGTTGCCGAAGGATAGGTTGTCTTTAATCATGAACTCCTGCTTCTGTGCTTCTGTCAAGTCTGATGCGCTCACCACGGTAACTGTTGGCTGCTGCTGCCATCCCTGCCAATACTCCATCAATGCGGCTTGCTCCTCATCGGACAGACGCTGCTCTGCATCAAGCTTTACTTGAATGCTTGCTTTGTCCATCGTGACAATGTGCTGCAAGGCTTTCAGTCTCATGTTGCCACCCAGTGCATGGAAGGTCTCATCAACAACAATCGGGCGCAGGGTCAACATTCGTGGGAACACGATGATGCTCTGCACAAGCTTCTGAAAGTTCGCTTGACTTATCTCTCTAGGGTTCGCCTCATTCTCGCTGACCCTCGATAGTGCGATTTCTTCTGTTTTCATTTTCTTCTTGTTTTAAGTTCGTAATTTGTGCTTATTTGATAAACACTGGCGCAAAGATACTACTTTTTTGCTTTAGTTGTTTGTTCTTTGCACACTTTTAACTTTCTTCAACACTTCGTTTTTATCTTATCCGTCAAAGGCTCTGATGGTCTTCTGCAGGGGTGTCTGCGGTTTCTTCGGCTTCACTCTGACCTTGTATCCTGCACATACCCATGCGAGGAGAAGTGCGTCTCTCTGGTCTTGGTTCATTCTCGGCATCTTTTGTCCTGCGCTTACAAAATAAGCAAGTTCGTTTTGCGTGATTTTTCCGTCCTTGCCTTTCCAGCACTTCTTTAGTGGCTTGACGATTTCGCAGGGGATATTGTAATGCTTGCAGCACTCGACAATCAAGATTCCGGTCTGATGGTTCATTCCGGTAGAGCGTCCGATGGCTGCTGCCTTGACTGCTGTCATGAACCGATTAAGCACATGCCAGTTGCTTTTGTTGAGCCAGCCGCCTTCAATAACGACCTTAATCTTTTTGCAACTTTCGTTCATAGCCTTGAGGTAATCTATCAATGAAGGAAAATTCATTTTATAGGCGAGAAACTTCTTGTCGTCAAAGACTGCTCCAACTCCGCTTTCCTGATTGTCGGGGTCTATTCCAATTATAACTGTTCCTTTTTCCATTTTTTCTTTAAAGTAATTATTTCGTTTGAATTTCACGCATAAGCGTTTATTTTGTTTTGCTGGTGTAGTTTATTACTCAACACCCTTTACGTGCGCATATACGTGCGCACATGCGTTATTATCCCTATCTTTCCCCTACCCCTTTCTTTCCCTTCTTTTTGGTTGCGATAGAGAAAGCTGGCAGGGATTCCGGAAGTTGTGCCTGCGCTTGCAAAATAAATGAATAACAAAATGTATATGTTGCAGGGTTCTTCCTTCTTCCACCGCCAGCCGAATGAATAAAAGCATAATTTCTAACGATTTCTTTTTCTTACTTCTTCATGTACAACCTCGCTTTCTTTGTTTATACGTCAGACTTCGGGAGATGCGTTTCCGGCTCTCATATCGTAATTTCAAGATGTTATAAGTTTATTTGTTTTGATAGGGAGCCATCCCCTTCTGTCCTCGCTGGTTAAAAACTCTATTATTGACTCACGACCGATTATTCTTTTTGTTTTCGAGCAGCCATGCCAGATGCGCTGCCTGCTGCGGATTCTTGAACATGGAAAGAGCCTTCTCTACGTCCGGCTTCTTCCTCTCACGCATCGCTCTGTCGGCTACCCGGTTCTTTGTACCGTAGTTCCGGTAGTGCTTACTCCAGTACTCTTTCTGATACGCCCGGTATTTTTCCCGGTTTCTCTTTCGCCACTCCTTCGTGGCTCTGAGGATCTGTTCCCGGTGTTCCTGGTAGTACGCTCTGTTCTTCTCCCTTGTTGCGAAATCGCTCATTGCATTCAAGTATTACCTGATGTTCTACATATTGCTTGCGTGCCGGGCAGTATATGCCATTTATGCAGTTTCGCCCGGCATCGCAAGCCTTGCATAATTCACTCGCCATACGTCCTAGAATGGTAAATTCTCAATGTCGTAGTCAGTGAAGGCGATGTTCTCGTGACCCTCGAATGGGATGCAATGAGTGAAGTCTGCTGGCTTTCCGCTGTGGATAGGTAAGACGTTGTATCTAGCCGCAAAATCATCTCCACGGTCACGAACAAAGAACGCTGGAAGCCATTTGAATTTTTTCCCGCACCTTACCAGCACCTTGTCGAAGGTCTTGAAGGCTGGGTGCTCCCTTGCTTCCTTCTCTTTTCTCCAGATGTCACGAGCTTTTTGAAACATGAGGATTTCTCCCTCTGTCGCTTCTCGCAATTCCTTTTGTACGCTGATACGCAGGTCGAAGGTCTGGTCGGTCACGAACTTCTGGTTCTCGATTTCGTACTGGTCTCCAAATGTCAGCGTGTCCTCACTTTCGTTCTTATCAATGAGCTTGCCGATGATAGTCAACTCTCCTTCCTCATCGTCCTCGTTGAAAACATAGAATCTGCCGACTTCGAACTTAAGTTTCGCTGGCTTCTCTATTTCCAGGGTTTCCCGGTTCAGCTTTCCACCGAGCCGCTCTTCAATGGTCTTGATATAGGCATCAGGATTATCGCTCTTGACCCAATCGAATGTAGCCCAGCTCGTAGGGGTATCCAAGATTTTACCTTTCGTCAACGTGTATAGTCCGGTAAAGTGCAATTTTGTCGTATTATCCTCGTAACTGTCGAATATGCAAGTGGCTTGATTGTTTTCTTTCTTGTACTCCAGAACGTCTCCCTTCTTGAAGAACTTGCTCCAGTCTCTCATTTGTTTCGAAGGGAAAAACGTTACTTCTCCTCCCTTCATCCATCTGCCGTTCTTGTTGAAGGAATACTCTCCGTCCTTATTCTTAGTCCAGATAGCTTCCCCTGCTTCCTTGTTGGATTCAAGATAGGCGAGCCCAACATTTCCGCAAAGTGACGTATAAAACTCAGTGCCTTTAGGCACATCCTTCAAAATCTCATAAACATCAATATCTTTCTGTTCCATAATCTGAATGTTTTTTATTGTTTATAACTTAACGTCTCCGAGTTTAAAATAAAGTTCCAGCAGTTCCTTGGTATTGAGCCAGAAATCGGTGTTGCCGATGTATACGTGATGTCGGTGTTCGTCCGTGATGATTTCTATCTTTTTCATACTGTTTCTGTTTATAATAAAATACCTAGAGCCGCTGTCGTGATTGCTGACCAGAGGAGCAACACAACCATTAAGCAGCCACCAATCTTTCCGTCCCTGCTCATTGTTTTCCATTGCCTGGCAATGTCCGCAATCGTAGCAATTACCATGATGCCAGCCGTAGCTGCTACAACAAGCATCAGAAAGCCAATCTGTTGTCTAACCATATCTTCGTCATTTAAAAAGTTCCTGTTGCGGATGGATGATGTCTGCCCGTTTCTTCTTTGCTGCCCAGAGAAGGAGGTTGGCGTTCTTGGTTCCAGCATTCTTCTCGAGGTCTCTGATAATGCAGGTCAGGGCATCGTGCTCCGCTTCCTTCTCATTACCGTAGAAGATGCTGAGAGTGTCGTATCTACTCGGGTAGGCAACCGGGCTGTCGTACCAATGCTTTCCATTCTGAATGCTGTAGCCCCATATCCAGCCGAACTGTGTATTGGCGGTCATTACCTTCCATCCCCAGTTGTCTGCACCCTCTGCGGCATACTCGATTACATGCGGATTGATGCAAACATCGTAGATGTTGTACTTGAAGCCTTTGTGCTCTGCGACTGGCTTCTTGATGTCGTAGCTGTTATCGGTAAGCCATTTGCACCAATCGTTCGATGTCTTGAATACGAGCCCTGCGGCTCTGCATTCGTGAAAAAATAATTCATTCATGGCTATTCCTCCGTTTTTTGTTCATCCGTAATCAACTTGCGCAATCGAGATATAACCTTACTTGCGTTCTCATCATGCACCCCTTCGTAAAGTCCAAGATGCATCATAATGATGTTTAGCGCAGGGTCATCTATTTCAACAGCCCTTTCTGCAAGTATTTCAAGCACACGTGCCATAATCGTAAAAGTCACAGGATAAGGAGTACTTTTTGAACACTCTGCTATCTCTTTCAATAGCCTTGGCATATCAACCTTAAACACCATGTCGTTCATAACATAGTCCTGAACTTTCTTGCTTTTTATTTTCTTCATATCATTCATACTTCTAAATCTTTACGAAGTGTACGTCCTTGCGGTCTTCTCTTTCACTATTCAGACAAGCAAGATTCATACACATAATGCCTTCTCTCTTACCGTTCAAGATGCACTCGTGGCAGTTATATTCAGATAGACCTATATCCTCAACCACCTTGCAATTTACACCTTCAATGCTAATTGTCGACCCTACCGGGTATTCTGTCTTGAAGCATTCGTTGTTTACAATACATACTTCTTTTGCCATAATTCTTTTGTTTTAAGTATTTAAAATCTGTTTGCCTTATAATTTACCGCCCGAAGCGTGAAAACGTCCCAGAGCGGCTGATTTTGCCCTCATCCGTGGACTATTACTTTTTTCTTCCATTACACCTTCATTTCTATGTTAAGTCCTAGACCGAAGAGAAGGTGCTGCAAGTCATGCACGTAAGAAATATCCCCAAGATAAAAATCATCTTGGCATACGTCATAGCTATCAGATGGAGCAATATTGTTATAGACTTCTAATTCAAGACAACCTGCTTTCCTTTCTGCTGGGAACGCACGAAAGTATAGCTTATCATTGATGCTATAATCATAGTCTATATCATTTGTTTCCCATTTATTCTTACATAGAATTTTCTGAGTAATAGGAATCGGAACAATATCCTTAACCCAAGCACAGCAGTCACCTAAGAGATAGCCTTTCTCTCCAAATTCCGCACCTTCGATGTTCTCTAAGCAGACAACACCTTTCGTAACCGTTCCATCGTCCAACTCCAAAGTCTTTGATGGGTCTGATGATGTTACTCGGTAAGCAACATTCTTAGATGTGCCTAAAGGCACTCCATTAGTCATTACCAAATCTCCGGGAATGTATTCTAACTTATTCATACGCTTTACTTTTTAGATTCAACAATTTCTTTCAAGATTGTACTCTTGCCCTCATTCGTTATTTTTCGGGCTTCCAGCCGATGCCAAGCCGCTGCAGAACTCCACGTTCGTAGTATCTTGTCAGCGAATCCTTTGCTGGCTTGTTGTTTGGGTTCTTCTTCAAGTCTTCGAGGTTCTGCTGGATTACCCACCGGAACTTGTTGTCTTGGTTCTGCTGGCTCGATGGCTGCTGGTGCTTGGCTTGCTCGTAGAGTTCCCCGATGCTCGGTCTTGCCGTTGCCGCAGGATCCTGCGCCTTGACTGCTGCCGATTGCGGCTGCTGGCTTGTGGCTGGCTCGTTGTTGAAGTTGCCTTCCAGCACCTTTGCGAAATTCTGCTCATTACCGAATATCCAATCAAACTTTCCGAGCCAGCCATGCTTATTATTGCCGTTCATGAAGTCAGATGCCATCGCAATGTCAATTACCCGGTACAGAGTTTTCACGTCTCCCTTGCATTGACGAACCCTTGCCTTGACCATAACCTTGCGGTTCTCAGTCATGAGCGTAATAGGCGGCATCGCACTCTTCGTCTCATCATGCTTGCGGTTCCAGTATTCCTTGACGGCAGCATAGTCTATCTTTTGAGATTTTGAACCCTTGCCGCCACCGGGTGCTTCGGGCTTGACCGATGCACTCTTAATACCTTCTTTAGAAGGTTTATTATTATCTGCAAGTTTACTTGCATCACTATCACTATCACTATCACTATCACTTAGGTATCGTGTCGTATCGCTTGGTATACGTTCGTATACGTTCGTATCGCTTGGTATACGTTCGTTTTCTTTGGTATCATTCGTATTCGATTTATTCCATCGTTTACGAATGTTCTCACGATTACGTTCGCATTTCTTTTGGTACTTCTGCTGGTTTCTATCAATCTTGTCTTTGATAAAGACGAAAGCCATACGTACGACTGGTTCCAGATTGATAACCTCGCCATCCCTTGCGTATATGAAGAGTGCCCGGGTCAGTTGCCCGAGTTGCTCGTCCGTCAGCCCCTCGATTAATTGATAGTCTGATGTGTATAAGATAAATGAATCACTCATGATGCTTTATTCTGATAATGATAATTTCTTTTCCAGCTTCCGTTTTAACACTGTAGCCATCCGGATTTTGTTCCGCTGGCTTGTGTCGGTCGGTGCTGTCACTTCCCCACCTAGGGAAATATAATTTTCCAGTTGAGAAATTATATTCCTTAGGTCGGTTTTTGATATAGGAACGCTAGCCATAAGCCCTGCCTTTACTTAATTAGCAATCTCCGTGCTCCCTGCACCTGCTTGATGTACTTGGCGCACGCTTTAGGATGGTCTGCCTGAAAAGCCTTGGCATCGAACTTCTCGCTTGCCTTCGGTGCTTTCCACGTTGCCAGCATCTTTCCGTTTCCGTCCACGATGCTCTCTGCGTCCCCGAAGAACAGCTTCAAGTTGTCCTCAATCTCATCCTGCTCGGTCTCCAGTTTCTTGTTCTGAACCTTGAGTTCCTTGAGCCTAGCAATCTGTTCGAGTATCTCCTTCGTTGCGGTCACTTCCTTGCCAGCTACATGTAGAGGAGACTTTAGGAGAACGTCTTGTGCGCTGTAGGCTGGCGGCTCTTGGTTGCCCACGATGTAGTCAAGCCAGAACTTGGTTATCTCGTCACGCATCCATCCGAAAAATTCGGGGTCGAAGTCGATGTCACGGTAGCCGAACTCCCTGCCTGCTGTCAGCCAGGCAAGTGCTCCATCCTTGTATTCGCCCACTCCGAGGTTCATCTGAAGCTGGCAGAACCAATGCTTCGGGAGGTCGTCTGCATCTATCTGCATCTGCGTTGTCTTGCACTCTAGGATGCTCTTGCTCGCTTCGTTGTGCGTTGCCCCGGTTCTCCAGAAGGTGCGGTCAGGAGATACACGCAGATACGGAGTATCGGTGTTCGTGATGGTGTAGTCGTCCGTGCTTGCCTTGATGATGTGGCAGTGGCTCTCTCGCTTAAAGAACTGCGCCACGGCATCCTCCAGCAGGTGTCCTGCAACCATCGCAAAGTTCTCAACCTTTGGTGGGTCGATACCCTTCTTGCGTCTCCACAGCTGATATGGTGTCTCCCATGGATTCAGTCCCAGTACTGTGCCTGCCTCTGATGCGCCTATTCCCTTTGAGCGGTTCTGCAACCACTCTTCTCTGCTTTTATATTTAATTATCTGCTTCATTGTCTTTTATTTTTATGTTTGCGGTATAATACATTTTCGCTGCTCCAATGATAAGCTGACGAACGAATTCATCCCTCTTCATTGAATGCACAAGTCCACTTGCGAGGATATCGGCTTTTCCGGAATAGGCAATATGGAAATCGAAACCTTTGCCACCTTCTTCGCTTATATCCCCATTATCTTCTGCTGCAATCTGTAGAAAATTTCTTTCTTCCTCGTCTTCCTCTGCCCATGCCTTGAAACCATCTGCGGTTCTGCTAAAGTACTTGTCGATGGTGCTCTTGTGTTTCTGTTTGTTTTCTTTTTCTGCCATAATTTTACTGAATGTTTAATAGTTGCCGCAGGTTCCCTATAATCTGGTCAGGTTCCCACCCTGAAGGTTGCCCTGCGGCTAATTGGGAAACGCTATAACATTATAAACTAAACTACTTCTTTGCTGCTGTGCCAGTCTTGCCTTGGCTGCGGTTCATTGCCTTCTGCGCCTTGTTCTTGGCATCATCGGCTGCTGCCTGCGCCTGCTGTGCGATGGCATCCTGCTGCTTTGGCTTCTTGAAGGTCTCCTCTACTGTGGTCGTACCTTCTTTGATGGCATTGTACACACCACCCAGCTTCTGAATGTCCTCTGCCGTGACTTCCTCGGCAGACTTCTTCCCGATGTAGTCAAGCAGCATAAGGTCTGTTACCTGGTACACTTGGAAGCAGGCTACGCAGCTCTTCCACTGGCTCTGTACGCCAGTCTGCTTGATGTGCTCCAGTGCCTTCGCCTGCACTTCCTTCACCACGCTTGCAATCAATACTTGCGGCACGACCTTGCAGATTGCGTTACGCTGGGCGATCGCCACGGCTGCATTGCCAACTACCACCTGCATATCCTGCGAGAATGTGTAACCTTTCGATGTCAGAATGCTGCGCTTCACTTCGATAGAGTAGGCAACGTTGCTCTCTAGGTCATGGCATACGCCTTGTGCCGTGATAGTCTTACCATCGTTTGCGATGATGCGGCCAGCGATGCGCAGGTTCTGCCAGCAGGCAGAAATGATTTCCGTGAACCTAACACTAGGACCCTCGATAACAGTAGTTTTTCCGTCCTTGCTAGTGCGCTCAAGGTGGTAGAAGCAGTTGTATGCCACATCATCGTCCATCGCTGCCAGTGCTATCATGTTCTTCTTGCATTGCATGATGTCTCTCGGGAACTTGTGCGCTGTTGCAATCTGTCCGTCAATCTCCGAGCGGTTGATAGCTTCCAGCATTTCGCCACCGCTCACTTGAATAATTTCATTTTCCATAATTCGTTCTTTTTATTGTTCAACTTATTGTTCATTAACTCTAGTGGAAGGCTGGGGATTCGAACCCCAGTTGACTGCCAAAACTTACCCCCCCTTGCCAGCTGCCGAGGGATGCCCTTCCGTTGCAGGGCGCACGCTGCCGTTTCCGCATATTACATGGTAAAAACAACTAATTTTAGATAACCTTTGAAAAATGAGTTTTGCGTGCGCCCTTTGCCCTGCCGCTGCAGGGAGCCATATAATAATTGTTTAACATCGTAATCAAACCAGTTGAGCCATAAGGCTGTCGAGCCTGCTTTCCTCGAAGGCGTCCATCGGGTCTTGGTCTGCGTATTGGCTGTTCTCTTCCAGCCAGTCGTCCATCACGTCTTGATAGTTGACGCAACCCTCGATAGCTTCCTCCAGCCGCTCGCTGTCGTTGTTGTTATTCTTGTGCGAAACGACCGCTGTGTTCCCGGTTCTGTCGCACCATACGCAGATGTTGCCTGCCTTGGTCTTGATGTCTACCCTAGCAACCGCTGGTTGCTGTGGGTCTCGGTCTATCTCCAGCAAGATGGCATCGTACATTTTCGTCCTACATTCCTCGATAATTCTTGGCTTCATAATGCTAAATTCTTCTTTCAATCACGACATTCCATTTGTCTTCCGGGAAAATCTTACGGATCGTTTCGATACATTTATTAAGTTCTTTGAGTGAGCAAAACGCATCCACCATGTCACCTTCTTCGTACCATTCCCATCTTTTAGTGTCTGCCGCTTCCTCTTTTGAAAGAGGTCTGACTATGCTCGCTTTGAATCCCTGGTACTCGTTAGGAATCTTTATGCCACCAAGGTATCCTCCTGCAATTTTATTTCCGCTTCTGTTTACCACGGGAATACTAATAGAGCAATAGTAATGCTCTGCTCCACCACAATAACCTATATAAGAAGTTATGCAAAACTTCACATCACGCTTTCCTTTCGTATAATCACCTATTGTGGTATATTTCTCACCATCAAGATCAAGGCAGAAGGTGAAGCCTTCTCCAATCGTGCTAGGAATAGGTGCTTCCATTTCTGTAATATCGGCTCCACGTTCCACCTGTATCATTTCTTTCCAATTCATAACCTTACCGTCTGATTAAATAGTTAAAGAATGTCAGACGTGCGTCTGCAAGCGTCTGCTTGTTGAACTCGCTCATCGGGAGAACCGGAACTCCGTCTAGTGAAAGACAAAGCATGTTGTCGAACTCCCTTACCTGAATGCGTCTTTCCGCTTCCTTCATGGTTGCCAGTCGCTTGCTGTCCTTTCGCTCCTGCTCCCACTTGGCGGTCAGCTGCTTCGCTTTTTCGTAGGCATTCATCATAGGGCAATCCTCCAGACTTTTTTAATCTCGCTGCCCTCGAAAACCTTGCGGTTGTCGATTCTGCGGAACTTGACCTTAATCTTACCAGCCTGCAACCATCTGCGCAGGGTGTTGCGATGGATGCCAAGCACCTTGCAGGTCTCTGTCATGGTGTATCTGCCTGCATCCGCTACCTTTGGTTCTACGTTCGTCATATTATGCCCTCCAAAAGATTAAAGTTACTAATACGATGGCAACTGCCAGGCTTATTACTTCGTCACTTGTGATAATCTCGATAAACTTCTTCATACGCTCTGAATGTTTAAATTGGTTCTACTTGATTATTTGCGTACGGCTGCACGTCTCTTCTTTGGTGTTATCAATCCAGCCTTTATGAGGATAACACGCACGTTTTGCTGGGTGCAACCAACACGCTGTGATACTGCGAGCATTATTCTGCTGTCTGAGGTCTCGGCAGGTGCTTTTGCTCGGAAATCTGCAAACATCGCTATGATGTTCTTCTTTCGTTCGTCCTGCTGCTTCTGCAACGGTGTCCGAAAATCATAATTAAAATTTTCTCCCATTTTATTTGTATTTTAAATTATTTTCTTTATCTTTGCAAAAGAGTTTTTAAACTCGTTTCTGAAATCGTTTGCAAAAATAAAACAAATATTTTAGATTACAAAACATTTGATAGTGGTTTTAATATTAATTTAATTTTATTTAATTTTGTTTTAATATGAACGGAGAAGAACTAAAACAATATATAAAGCGCTCGGGAATGTCCGTTGCTGCTGTTGCGGAGGAGTTAGGAACAAGTCCTCAGAACTTGAATGCGAAGTTTAATCGCAAGTCTATAAAGATAGATTTCTTTCAAAAGATAAAGGAAATAATAGACAAGTGTGCCCCTCCACTCCCTGCTGAGATGGAAGCGGCTGTTATCGGTTCAAACGTCAATGGTTCGAACAGTTCCAATGTCTCCCAGTCGCTTGCTGGCGATGCTGCCTTGGCTGCTGAGAATAAACTGCTGCGAGAACAGAATGAGTTCCTGCAAAGTCAAGTTAAAACGCTGCTTGCAATTGTCGGGCAAAGATAAAAATCATTAACTATATTCTAAGCAAAGATGAAAGATGAGGATTTCATAGAGCGGAAGGAGAAGATTCTTCTTGCCGCCCTCGGGAAAAGCTGGCTATGGAAAGCCAGCAGGCTGATAATAGGTATCATCCCTCCAGTGGGTGCGCTTGTAATGCTGATTCACTGTTCCCTGCTCTCCATGGGCTATAGGGCAAAACTCACAGAGTGGATATTCGACTGCTCGCTGTTCGGGTTCATCGCCTGGATCATTTGCAGTCTAGCCTATGGGTTCTGCTGGGTGCATCGAGCGTTCGCTACCTACGGAGTGCTGATTTCTTTCTGCATCGACTTCCAGCGTTCTTTCGGGTTCGGGGTTTTTCGCCAGCCGCTCCACCTGCTGATGGTCGCCCTAGGGCTGCTGCTCTTCTTCGTCTTCATCAAGAAAAAGGCTTGGAATGAGTTCTACGACAGAAATATTAATCATTTAAATAAATAGCGTATGGGAAGTTTCATTAATGGACTGGCAAAGGGTTTCGTTCGCTCTGCTGTCAATCAGGTAGGAAGGGATGCTGGTCGTGTTGTCAGCAATAACATCTATGGTGATGCTCACTCTATACCGCACCGGAATGTTTCCGCTGGTGGTGCTGGTCGTGTCTCCAGCGTTGGAAAGGTAGAGAATGAGGAAACTGTAATCATCGAGCCTTCGGAAGGAAAAGCTATTGCTTGGTGCGTGGTTGCTCTCTTCTTCAATTTCCTTGGTGCAGTCATACTTCTTGTCGTTGGCTACAGAAAGCTGAAAAACAAATACGTTGCAAGTGCTTGGCTTTATGAATCCCAGGCGGTCTATGTCGCTGATGGTCGCTATAAGGCTGGGGAGCGTTATGATGGCCACCAGTTAAGCAGACGAAAGATAGAGGTTTCTGCTGATGAGTTCATGATTGAGAAGAATGAGAAAATTGCAAAGATATATCTATACGCTGGCTTTGCAATCTTAATTTGTTGTTTATTTGTTACAATTGCATCGATATGAAAAAGATAATAATGCTGTTTGCGCTTGCGCTCATGTGCGTGTATGTGCGTGCGCAACATACGGTTTACTGCGAGATAATACAATTTAATACTGGAACTCCAAAGGCTCTCATTGCTGTTGATTTCGGAAATAAGGGAGCGGATGAGATAATCGATGAAAATGGAAAGAAGGTAAAGTTCAATTCATCGGTTGATGCGCTTTCATACTTTGAGAAACTGGGATGGTCTGTTGTGTCCGCTTACTCTGTTGTAGCATACAATGGATTGGCAAACGTTCCAACGGTTCATTATCTGCTGCAAAAGAAAGTTGCTTCATACGATGAGAAAATGGACGGAATCCGTATAAAGAAAAGCGAGCCAAAAAAGAAAATAAACCTTGGCGATGATGGATACTTTGAATAACCTTCTCGCCTACGAGGAATACCTGCCAGTGCTCACCCCTTCCGAGGTGGACCTGCTGCTGGCTTCTCGCCCCTCGATGGCTCAGTTGCAAGACTGGTCGCAAAGATTGAATAACCACCGGGCAAGGCTGGAAAGCGTTTTCAGTCGTGCCTATCAAAAACAGAAAGATTATGGAAGATAAAAATCTGATGTCCGCTGATGTGGATATAGTAGTTCGTTTCTTCTCTGCCATCGACCGCCTGAAGGCTGATGGTTGCATTGGCGGTCTGAAGACAATAACCGACCGGTATGGTATCAACCGCTGGAACATCATGTCCCTGCGAGAAAAGCCTGCCGAGTATTACGGTCGTTTCCGTCCGTCTTGGGTTCAGTTCCTAGTCCGTGACTACCACATCAACCCATACTGGCTGCTCCTTGGCTCGGGAGAGTTTTATGCAACTGGCTTCACGTCTGAAAACGTGAAAAACCTGAATAAAAACTGCACAAGAAAAAAGCAGCCTGCATAAGTTTTTAGTTTTCAATCATTTAGAACATACGTTATGATTTTAAGTACCACTCCAACCATAGAAGGCCACCCTATCCGTGAATACCGTGGCGTAGTAACCGGCGAAACCATCATCGGTACCAACTTTGTAAAGGATTTCTTTGCCAGTGTCCGTGATGTAATCGGCGGCAGAAGCGGTTCTTACGAAAGCACACTCCGCGAGGCTAAGGATACAGCCCTCAGAGAGATGGCCGACCGTGCCGCATCCCTGGGCTGCAACGCCATCGTGGGCATCGACCTGGATTACGAAACCGTAGGCAACAGCGGTTCCATGCTGATGGTAACATGCAGCGGAACGGCAGTGATTATCTAAGTTCTGCGACTGTACAAAAGAACAAAACATGCTTGAAATGGGGCGGTAACTACCTTAAAAATCGAGTTACCGCCCCTGTTCAGTTATATTTTTATCCTTAATTCCGCAACACTTTGATTTAACTTTATTTATAAGTTCCTGAGCAACAAA
>ENA-OOZG01000482-OOZG01000482.1-human-gut-metagenome-genome-assembly--contig:-NODE-482-length-33111-cov-3.724256_pt1 | contig 33111 bp, 30 predicted proteins | sample MGYA00241706_ERZ501384 | MGnify/ENA primary metagenome ERZ501384 (study PRJEB25962, sample SAMEA2042742) | human gut metagenome | biome: human gut; feature: human-associated habitat; material: faeces...
TATTCTTGAACAACTTCCAAACCTAAAATCTCTTGATTCAATTTTTGCGCAAGTTCTTCAATTCTAGTCAACTTGTTCACCTTTTAAAGCCCAAGTTTTTACTTCTGTGACTTTTACAGGCACAATTTTACCAATATCTTCTTTACGCCCTTTGAAGTTGATCAATTTTTGATGTGCCGTATATCCTGTCATCATTGTTTCATCACGTTTAGATGGACCATCCACTAAAACATCCAATAACGACAACATTTCATCCGTTACTTCACAATGTTTTCGTCCACCATCCAACAAGTCTTGATCTAAAACAAAGCCTGTAAAAGACCAAATATTCTTTTCTGGTAATTCGTCACGAAGACGTCGAAGCAATTTAACTAATTCTCTTTGATTCTCCGGCTCAAAAGGCTCTCCACCAAGTAATGTCAAACCTGAAATATGGCTTGGTTTTAAAGCATCAATAACCTCATCTTCTGTTTCCTTTGTATAAGGCTTACCATAATCAAAGTTCCATGTTTCTGGCTGGAAACAATTTTTACAATGATTTGTACATCCCGATACAAATAGTGTCACACGCACCCCTTTACCGTTCGCAATATCGTTTTTCTTTATATTTCCGTAGTACATAAAGAACCTCCTAAAAAAGAGCTAGAAACTAGCTCTTATAAGTGTAGTACTCTTTCTTTGATTTCTTGTGTTCGTCCTTGATTCCAGAACTGTGTACCGATATATCCACAAGTACGACGAGCCACATTCATTTTTTCTTGGTCACGATTACCACAATTTGGACATTCCCAAACTAATTTATGGTTTTCATCTTCCACAATCTTGATTTCTCCTGTATATCCACATACTTGGCAATAATCTGATTTTGTGTTCAACTCTGCATACATAATATGATTATAAATATGTTTCATAATTGCCAAAACAGCTTCAATGTTATTTTCCATATTTGGAACTTCTACATAGCTAATGGCTCCACCTGGAGAAAGTTTTTGGAACTGTGATTCAAATGTTAATTTAGTAAACGCATCAATTTCTTCTGTTACATGAACATGATAGCTATTTGTGATATAGTTCTTATCCGTTACATGTGGAATAATTCCAAAACGCTCTTGTAGATGTTTAGAGAACTTAAATGTAGTTGACTCCATAGGAGTTCCATATAATGAGAAGTCAATATTTTCTTCTGCCTTCCATTTAGCACAAGCATCGTTTAGATACTGCATAACTTTCAATCCAAATGAAGTTCCTGGCTCTTCAGTATGAGGGTGTCCAGTCATATAATATACACATTCACATAATCCAGCATATCCTAAAGAAATTGTAGAATATCCACCAAATAATAATCTGTCGATTGGCTCTCCTTTTTTCAAACGCGCCAATGCACCATTTTGCCATAAAATAGGAGCTACATCACTTGGTGTACCTAATAATCTTTCATGACGACACATCAATGCCTTTTTACACAACGCCAATCTTTCATCCATGATTCTCCAGAATGCTTCTTCATCCTGTTTACTAGAACAAGCTACATCAACTAAGTTCAAAGTAACAACACCTTGGTTGAATCGACCATAGTATTTTGGTTTACCATTTTCATCTAAATATGTAGTTAAGAATGAACGACATCCCATACATGGATAACAATGCCCTTCTCCATTCGCATCTACTTTTAATTCCAACATTTTCTTTTCAGAAATATAATCTGGAACCATACGCTTAGCTGTACATCTAGCCGCTAATTCTGTCAAATACCAATATTTAGAATCTTCTTCAATGTTGTTTTCTTCAAGAACATAAATCAATTTAGGGAAAGCCGGCGTAATCCAGATTCCTTTTTCATTTTTAACTCCCTTGATTCTTTGTTTCAGCATTTCTTCAATAATCATAGCTAAGTCATCACGAGTCTGTCCTTCAGGCACTTCATTTAAATACATGAAGACAGTCACAAATGGAGCTTGACCATTTGTCGTCATCAATGTGATAACCTGGTATTGAATCATCTGTACACCTTTTTCAATTTCTTTACGAACACGCATTTCTGCCATTTTATTAACTGTATCTTCAGATGAATCTAGATTCAATGATTCTAATTCTTCTTTTACTTCACGACGTGCTTTTTCTCTTGAAACCTGTACAAATGGAGCTAAGTGAGAAAGTGTAATACTTTGCCCTCCATATTGTGAACTAGCAACTTGCGCAATAATTTGTGTAGCTACGTTACATGCTGTAGAGAAACTATGTGGTTTTTCAATCATTGTTTCAGAAATAACTGTACCATTTTGAAGCATGTCCTCTAAATTTACTAAACAACAGTTGTGCATGTGTTGTGCAAAGTAATCTGAATCATGGAAATGAATAATACCTTTTTCATGAGCCTCCATAACATCTTGAGGTAACAAGAAACGTTTTGTGATATCCTTTGAAACTTCTCCAGCCATATAATCACGCTGAACACTGTTTACTAATGGATTTTTATTTGAGTTTTCTTGTTTAACTTCTTCATTATTACGCTCCAACAAAGACATGATCTGTTTATCTGTTGAATTTGCCTTACGAATTAAAGCACGTTCATAACGATATGTGATATAGTTGTGAGCTACCGCAAAACAACGATGTTCCATCAATTCTCCCTCAACCATATCTTGAATTTCTTCCACATTTGGGCTTCTCTTCAAGTTTTCACATTTATCGATAACACTTTGCGTAACAGAATGAATCAATTCATCTGTCATTTGATTGTGCGTTGTAGCTTTATTTGCTTTTTTGATTGCATTTTCAATCTTTGATGCATCAAAAACGACTTCTTCTCCACTTCTTTTAATTACATTCATATTAATCCTCCTAAAAATAGTTGAACCTTCAACTATTTTTCATATACATCTAGTATACTAATAATTTTTTCTAAAACAAGCCTTTACATTCATACAAAATAATGCTTGACCTTTAAGTAAAGGAAACCGGTTTTTTATTTTTTTAAAGTCCGCTAATTTGTGTAAATATTTTAATTTCCAACCAATTTTGTGCAACCCTCCTATATCATTAAGATAACCCTAATATCAACATTATTAATGTCAATTTAAATAAATTATAATAATTAATGTTAAATTCACATACACTTGATACAATAAAAGAAAGAAATAAAAAGGAGGTCACTATGGACTATAAAATTAAAGGCGATTCAGATTGCCCTATCGTTGAAATCAATCTACAGAATAATGAAATGGTAAAAATCGAAAGAGGCTCTATGGCCTATATGTCAAACGTTGTGATTGAAGGTAAAATGAACAGCAACAAAAAAGGTATTGGCGGCGTATTAGGCGCCTTAGGGCGAAGCATTACCAGTGGCGAAAGCATGTTTATTACAGAGGCTACCGGCACAAGTCACGATGGATTGCTTGGTATTGCACCTTCTATTCCAGGAAAAATCGTATGTTTAGAGGTTACACCAGCATGTCACTACTATTTAAATAATGGTGCTTTTTTGGCGTGCGATAACACTGTTAGCTACGAAATGAAAACACAAAGCGTTGGAAAAGCATTATTTGGTGGAACCGGTGGATTCTTTGTCATGCATACATCTGGACAAGGCGACCTATTGATCAATGCATATGGCGACATTATGGAAATCAATGTAGATGCAGATCATCCAATCACAATTGATAACGAACACGTTATCGCATGGGACGATTCTTTAGATTATGAAATCAAAATTGCATCCGGGACATTTGGATTCACTACAGGCGAAGGTTTAGTGAATGAGTTTCATGGAAACGGAAAAGTTTACATCCAATCTCGTAACCTACATTCATTAGCTGATGCATTAATCCCATTTATACCTCAAGGAAAGAACTAAAAAAAAGCGTGAACTATTCACGCTTTTTACTTACAATCGTCCCCCTTGCAGTCAATACATGAGCGCACGCATTTACTACCCTTTAATTTTTTAAAACTCTCTTCACTAATTGTATGTTCCATACGACAAGCTTCTTCTTCTGCAAGAACAGGTTCTACACCAGCATGAAGCAATTGATTCTTAAAATAAATATGCCTTTCATACACTTGACTCGCCTGTTTTTGTCCTTGTTCTGTAAAGAATAAATATCCTGTTTTATCCGTATAAATCAATTCTTTTTCTTTTAAGTCTTTCAAAGCATGTGAAACACTCGGCTTAGAAAAACCTAGAGCTGCCGCCACATCAATAGCACGAACATTCTCTTGTTGAGACTTTAATACATATATTGTTTCTAAATAATCTTCCTGAGATTGTGTTAGCTGCATTTCTATTCCTCCGGTTAGTTTTAACTTACCATAAAAGTATAACAAAATTTCACATAAGATTCAAAACTTTTGCACAAAAAATAAAGTTAAGATACACTAGTAAAGTAAATTTACGCAAAAGGAGAACAAAAAATGTTTAAATGTAATAAATTATTAGGCGTATCTCTAGCAGCCGTTATGAGCATTTCAGCCACTGCCACGAACGTATTCGCAATCGATACATCTGTTATAGATGAAAAATGGGGTAAACCAACCGTTGTATATGGTGGTGGTTTAAGTGAAGATCAAATCCAAAGTACACGTGAACTATTTGATATTGAAGATACAAATAACGTCTACGAAACAAGTGTTGATGCCAACGACTTATACAACTATTTAGGAATTGCTGGTGGAGATACATCCAGTTTGATTTCAAGTGTTATGGTTCAAAAACAAGATTCTGGTACAGGTGTAAAAGTCAAGATCATCACACAAAGCAATATCACAAAGATCACATCCAACCAATATGCCAACGCCGCAATTACAGCAGGTGTCAGTGATGTTGAAATCGATGTTGCTTCCGTTTCAAAAGTAACCGGAGAATCTGCTTTAACTGGTGTTTACAAAGCGTTAGAAGCTAACGGAGAAACACTAGATCCAGATCGTACACAAGTTGCACAAGATGAGCTTGAAACAACAAACGAAATTGCTCAAAATAATGCAGACGATTCTAATTTTGACTCTGCCCGCTTAGATCAGGCTTTAGTAGAAATCAAACAAGAGCTTGCCCAAATCAAACAGAACCAAGGTAGTGCTGCAACTACCGAACAAGTTGAACAAGTCGTACAGGATGCTTTGAAGAAATTTAATTTAAGTGACATCATCTCTCAAGACGATATTGATAAATTGATTGCATTCGCCAAGAAATATCAAAACACTTCAGCTATTGACTCACAAGAAGTATTAAATCAATTAAACAAATTGTCTGGCAGTTTAAAAAATCAATTATCTGGATTATTCAACAAAGCCCAATCTGAAGGATGGTTTGACAAGATTATTAACTTCATTAAAAGTCTCTTTAACTAAAATAAGGAAGTCTTAAGCGACTTCCTTTTCATTTGCCATACGATATATTTCAAGCATATCCATTTCATCCAACTCTTTAAATTTTCCAATTGTGCGCGTATGCTCAAAGCTGCATTTGTATGTTAATTCATACAATTCCGGTTCTGTACACTTACGTTTTAACAATCCTTGAATACTTGTCGGCATGCCGATACTTCTAAAGAATTCTTCCATCTTTTCAATAGTATTCAAAGCGCAAGATAATGTATCCGAATCATCCAAGCCAAACACACGATGTCCAAGCTTGGCAAATCGCGTTGGATTTTCCATATATACATGATTTGCCCAACTATCCCAAATGGCCGCAAGACCTGCACCATGTGCTACATTAAACATTCCACTTAATTCATGTTCCAATTGATGGCAAGCCCAATCTCCTAAAGAGCGATCTCCAGTCATGTCATTGTGTGAAACACTACCTGCCCACATAATTTCAGAGCGTGCCTGCTCGTTAGAAGGATCTTCTAAAAGAATTTTTGCGTTTTTTATGACAGTACGGACTAAACTTTCTGCCATTTGATCTACCAAATCCAATGTTTGGTATGGCGTAAAATATCGTTCCAATGTATGCATAATAATATCCGTACACCCACACATTGTTTGATATCGAGATACAGTATATGTTAATTCTGGATTTAAAATAGAAAATTTAAAATATCCATAATCACTGCTTAAACCACGTTTCAGATTACCATCTTCATTTGTGATTACGCTTGAATTGCTCATTTCACTGCCTGTTGCGGATAGTGTTAAGATACACCCCATAGGTAAAGCACCCTTCACCTTTTTCTTTTTTGCGTAATAATCCCAGACAGCACCCTCATTATAAACGCCATACGCAATGCCTTTGCTTGAGTCTAAAACGCTTCCTCCACCAACAGCAAGAATAAAGTCAACTCCTTCTTCTTTACAAATTTGAATTCCTTCGTTCACCTTTGAAAGTAGTGGATTGGCAACAACACCTCCACACAAACAATAGGCAATATTTTCTTCATCAAGTGCCTTTTTCACTCGATCCAAAAGACCGGATTGAATGGCACTTTTCCCTCCATAATGAATCAATACTTTCTTCGGATGATATTCTTGTAAAATCTTTCCAACCCTTTGTTCCTCATCTTTACCAAAATACACTTTTGTTGGTGCATAAAACTTAAATTTTTCCATGTTTACCCCTTTTAAATCTTTTTCATTGAAACAGCTTCAATCAACAAGCTAAGACCAGCCACAACCAAATAGGTCGCAATAATATAATTAATGACTAAAGCACTTTGGAATGGCATTACCAAAAAAATAATACCTAACAACAGATTGACCCAACCTGTCAAACTTAAATATTTCGTATCGATCACTCTAAAGAAACTAAGTCTAGACCCCCAAGTAATCTTTTGAATACCATTAACCAATAGCACAAATGCAAACAAGAATGTCAATGTACTTACAGTAATTGTAACTGGCATCGTGCATAATAAACAACCTAGCAAAATATTTAAGATACCACTGGCTAGCCACATTGCATCTCTAAAGAAGAAGGTTGTTGTGATATATGAATAAATTTCACATGCACCCCAAACAATCAAGCCAATGGCTGCGATAATTTGAATCGTTGTGAATACCTTTTCTGGAAACGCAAAACATAAAATACCAATAAGAATCAATACTATACTTAATATTATACTCATTCTTTTAGCCTTTTTATACCTTTCATTCCATTGTGTTGTGAATTCATCAATATAATCATAATCAGAATCAAACCATTTCATAAGTAACATCTCCTTTATGATTTCAGTATAGCACTATTTTTAGCACTTTCAATGTCACAGTGCTAGACACATTTCAAATTCTGTCTATTATTGTAAATTTATGTCATCAATGATAAACTTTTACTTGTCGAAAAAAAGGAGATTTTAAATGTTTAAAAAATACCTGATTGTGTTTTTTGTATCTATGGTACCCCTTATTGAACTTCGTGGAGCCATCCCAATCGCAGCCGGAATGGGATTACCATTTATACAATATTATATAATTGCGATTATTGGAAATATGATTCCTGTTCCCTTCATCTATTTCTTTGCCAGAAAGATTCTTGTCTGGGGAGCTGACAAGCCAGTTGTCGGAAATTTCTTTACGTGGTGTCTAGAAAAAGGTGAAAAAGGTGGTAAAAAATTACAAGCCACTGCAGGAAAAGGATTGTTTGTAGCCCTATTATTATTTGTGGGTATTCCATTACCAGGAACAGGAGCCTGGACTGGTACACTTGCCGCTAGTATCTTAGATATGAATTTCAAATCGAGTGTACTAGCCGTTATGTTAGGTGTCATTTTAGCTGGTATCATCATGGCTCTTGCGAGTATGGGATTGTTTGGAGCACTTGGAGCACTATTCTAATAGTGCTTTTTCTTTTATCTAAAAGAAAAAAGGTTTGAAAAAAAATCAAACCTTACTTAAACATGTTGTGCCTGAAAAAATAAACAGTCGCAATTACACAAGCTAAAATAGCTACAAAACTTGGAAACCATACAAATGGGAATGGCAACTGTACGTTCATCCCATAGAATCCAAAAATAATATTTGGGATAGCCATAACAATTGTGATTACAGTCAATTTATTCATGACAATGTTCATATTATTAGAAATAATACTCGCAAACGTATCCATCGTACCTGCCATTGTGTTTGAGTAAATGTTACACATCTCGATGGCCTGATGGATTTCAATCATTACGTCTTCCAACAAATCTTCATCCTCTTCATATAATTGAATCTGTTTTCCACGCATAATCTTACTTAATGTAACCTCATCTGATTTTAAAGATGTTGAAAAGTAAACCAATGACTTTTCTAAGCCTAACATTTCAATCAATTCATCATTTTCTACAGACTGATGCAAACGCGTTTCTGTTCGACTTGATAAGCGGTCAATTTGGCGTAAACAAATCAAGAAACGTTGTGAAATACGCAATGCCAAGAGTAAGAAAAATCTTGTTTTTAAACGTGTATCCATACCTTTTATTCTACCTTGTGACATTTCTAAAATACTCCAGTTTTCATATAAACTGATTGTCACAACATACCCCTTTAAAATCACAATACCAATTGGCAATGTAGAATAGGTTGAATCAATTGAATCATCATCTTCATTTTCTGCACTTGGGTAGTCAAAGATAATCAACACTTGTCTAAAATCATCATCATAATCAATATGTGAACTTTCTTCTTCATCCAACGAAGATTTTACAAATTCAGGTAAGATTCCTATTTGTTCAATCAAAAAATTTCTTTCTTCTTCCGTAGGTGCAACCGCATTGATCCAGCATCCTGGTTCTGGTTCTGCAATTCTGCGTGTTCCATCTTCAAACGTTTTATAAAATTCTAACACAATTTGTCCTCCTTATATCTTAAACGAAGACAAATCTCATGTCTCCGAACGTATTTGTTTTTTCATAATTATAATAACTCGGGTCTGGAGACATGTTTTCACCTACTTTCATACATTAATTATTGTATCATATCCATGTCAAAATCTCGTGAATTTTCACAAAAAAATGACTAGTATAAACTAGTCATAAGGTTTGTATTCAACTGTTTCTTTGTCAAAATCAATAAATAACTGGAATGCATTACGATTTTCATCTTCATCCCAAATTTCCACAAACTTAGGAGTCACTTCAATTAAGATTTCTGTATCAATGTGTGAATATGCATTATAGCTTTGCCACAAAAATTCTTTATATTTCTTTTCAAAAATACGTCCTGGCTCATCAACAACCAAACCTAAGTTTTTAGCTGTTCCCTCTACTTGCACTCCATTAAAGCACATAGCTACTTTATCATTTTTGAACAATTGTTGTGTTTTTCTAAAGTTTTTATCTGTCTTAAAATAAATCTTGTCATTGTAGAAAACGCAACTTACATTTCTTACCATAGGATAATCATCCACACAGCTAGCCAAAGCCATGATTTTATAATCCCCTAATTTTTCATCCATAATTTTTTTTGCTTCTAAAAGTTCCATGTTTTTCCTAACCTTTCATAACTAATATTAAAACTGCAATTGATACAATAATAAATGCACTGACAATTCCCACATCTTTTGTAAGTCCTTCACTTGTATTAGACTGTGGAACAAACTGCGTGCTTCTCAGTGCATTTACAAGTGGTTTGTAGATCAACATTGCACAGGCTGCATTTAATGTACATTTAATAATATTGAATGGAACAATACCTGGAAGTAACATACCGACCACTGCACTTCTTGGCATTTGATAATAAATTGGTGTAATAATGTAGTTCCATAATGTCATACTCAATGTGCAGCATACAGTTCCTAATACCAAGCCGATGATAGCTCCTTTTTTAGAGTGTTTATACTTATAGATGCAGGCTGCAACACATGCGAATGTACAAGTTGAAATCACATTCATCAAAACATCTAATAAATTTCCTCCACGGAATACGATTTCTAAAAACGAACACAATAGACTCATAATAAAAGATGTCATAGGACCATAAATAAATCCTGCAATCACAATAATGATATCTTTTGGATCGTAGCTTAGAAAAGATACGGCTGGTACAATTGGAAATTGTATCAATAAGTTTAAAACCATTGCCATCGCACTTAAGATCGCAATCGTTGTTAGTTTCTTTGTTGAACTCATAATCATCATCCCTTCATATATCAACTAAAAAACGTGCCTAAAGAAAATCCCCTAGGCGCGTTTAAATATACAAAAGAATATATAAAAACATCTTCTTCCATCCAGACTATACTGTCGCCACTGGAATTGCACCAGTTCATGCATAATGCTCGCGGGGTTTACCGCCGATAGGGAATTTCACCCAACCCTGAAGATTTAATTTATGCAAATTCAGTATACACTTGTTTCAAGTAAAAAAAAAGAGCAAATTAAATTGCTCTTTGTAGTATCCTTAAATCATAAGCCATGTTCTGTTCCACTTGCGTGGTGACAGTCATTTATCTATAGCATAAAGCTATCCAGCCTTCCTTTCGTTTCATTCCAGCCGGTTCCCCTACCAAATTTGGGTTTCTCGCTTGTGGGGTTTACCCGTTCCACCCTATACGTTTCCATATAGATTCGTCTCTATGGCACTTTTAAAGTTTGTTTACATAGTTTCCCTTAGCAAACAAAACAGCCGTCAAGCAATAACTTGCCTAGACTTATTTATTCATCTAGCACAAACACTACAATCATCACAGATTGTGCGAGCATGGACTTTCCTCTAACTATCTAAGTAGCCAGCGACTGTCGATTTAATTCACTATTCTTCGCTTTGATTAAATACAGCTTTTTCCAAACGTGCAATACGTTTTAAGATATCTACTGTATTACTGCTTCCATTCACAAAATCAGAATTTACTTTTTCGTTTAAGTTTTCATTCTCACTTTGTAGCGCAAACAACTGTTGCTGTAATTCTTTGATTTTTTCTTCATAACGAGTGACTGCAGCACCTAATTCTTCTACTTTTTCATCATATTTCTGATAATCTTCAATTACCATATCTAGAAATTCATCTACTTCAGCAGGGGCATATCCCTTCAAGTCTACATGAAATTCTTTTTCATAAATTTCCTGAGCTGTCAAATTCATATCTTTTGCCATATATAAGTCCCCCTATATCTACCTAAATATTATGAATGTTTTGCACAAAAAAATCAACTCTGACTTTTCAGATTCATTGAATGTTCATCCTTTTTCATATATAATGTTCGTGATGAGCACTATTAAATATCCGAATGCAATTTCAACCATAAATACAATGCAACAAAAGAGTTATAGTTCTCGAGGTATGCGCCTCGAAAACGATATAAACGACTCTAATAAATATTATAGAGAACTCGATAAAGCTTTGATTTATAAAAAGCCAACACCCGTTCAAGTTGTTCATGTGGACTATCCAAAAAGGCAAAGAGCTAAAATCACTGAAGCTTACTATAAAACGCCTTCCACGACGGACTACAACGGCGTATATCGAGGTAAATACATTGATTTTGAAGCAAAGGAAACGAAAAATAAAACGAGTTTTCCACTCTTTATGATTCATCCACATCAAATCAAACATCTAAAAAAAGTTGTATTTCATGGAGGTATTGGTTTTTTTATTATTCGATTTAATTATCATAACGAAACCTACCTTGTTGATTCAAAACTGCTCATAGATAAAATAGAAAATATAGACAAAAGCTCTATACCATATTCTTGGTTTCAATCCCACGGGATTCTTATTCAAGAAGGATTATATCCTAGGTTAGCGTATTTAAAAGCTGTAGATGAACTCTATTTTAAGGAGGATAAGTAAATGGCCCAACCACAAAACGAACAAAATAAGCCAAAAACACAAAAGACAAACAGAAGAAAACTAGACATTTGGAATAAACTCGCCGTATCCGTCTTATCTATATTTTTAGTTGGATGCATCTCCGTATTCTTCATTCTTGTCAACATCATCAACGATCCTGACGGCATGCGCTTTTCGCAAGACGGTTTGACTACATTATCCAATTCAAGACTTTACGATGCTTCAGGCAACGTATTCTATGAACTTGGAGATGAAATTCGTGAAGACGTAACCTACTCACAAATTCCACAATCTGTAGTCGATGCTTTTTTATCAATTGAGGATTCACGTTTCTTCGACCACAATGGATTTGACTTGCCACGTTTCTTGAAATCCGCTATGGCAAACTTGAAATCTGGAAGTCTTGCTCAAGGTGGTTCTACATTAACCATGCAGATGATTGATAATGCATTTACTAAGAACCAGGAAAAGAAATTAGAAACTGAACAGGGTACGGTCACAACCGTTCAAAAATTAAAATTAAAAGTTCAAGAAATCTATCTTTCATTGATTGCTGAACAAAGCATTAATAAGGAACAAATCTTTGAATACTACGTAAACCGTATTTGGTTTGGTTCAGGAAACAATACACGTGGTATTCAAAAAGCCGCACAATACTTCTTTAACAAAGATGTATCCCAATTAAATTTAGGTGAAGCTGCCTTCTTGGCTGGTTGTATCAATGCACCAGATACATACAATCCATTAAATAATTTAAACGAAGCAAACACAAAGCTAGATCATTTAAAAGCTGCTCAAAATCGTAGAAATGTAACTTTGGAATTGATGTTGCAACATGGTTATATTACGGAAGAAGAATTTAATCTTGCTTCAAGCCAAGATTTGTCATTCTCTTTAGAATATGTAGAGCGTACAAGTGATGATCCAAATCAAGCTTATATCACACAAACACTAAGTGAAGTTATGGAATTAACTGGACAAGATCCAGCCATTATTCCAATGGATATCTACACTGCACTAAATCAAGATGCTCAAAAACAAGCTGATGAAATCTGTAACGGTAACATCGTTCAATTCCCTAACGAATATTTCGATGTTGGTTTCTCAATGATTGAAAACGATACAGGGGAAATTATTGCAGTTGGTCCTGGCCGTCGTTATCACTCAGACTCCGTAAAAATTGATTACTCAAACGAACCAAATCAACCAGGTTCAAGTATGAAACCATTACTTGCCTATGCAAGTACATTTGATATCTTAGGATGGTCTACCGCTCATCAGGTAAACGATAAGAAAAAAGACTATTGGAAAAATGGTTCTTACGCTCCTAAAAACTCAGACGGTAAATACAATGGTATTATGAGTTTACAAGATGCATTAGGTGTTTCAAAAAATACCACAGCCGCTCAAGCTATGATTGATTTAGTAACCGCTAAAGGCTATGATTACTGGATCGATTATTGTAAAAAGCTTGGTTTTAGCGATGAAGTGGCTGAAGGATTTAATGAACAATACGCAATCGGTGGTTCGAGCATGCGTGCAAGCCCAATCCAACAAGCAAGTGCTTATTCAACATTTGCGAATGGAGGTAAGCGTGTGGATGCTCACCGTGTAAGAAAAGTAGTTCGTAGATCCGATAAAAAAGAATTTAAGACAAACGCTAAAACATATGATGTTATTAGTGAACAAGCCGCATGGATGATTTCGCAATTACTTGAAAAAGTAGTTTCAGGTGGTTACCAAAATTACAGCGAAATTCTTGCGAGCAACTATACAGTATATGGAAAATCAGGGACAACAGACTGGCCTGCAAATAGCTATGGAATTCCTGAGGGGGTTGCCAAAGATGAATGGTCAGTAGGCTATACAAATAAATATACAATCGCTTGTTGGAGTGGATATACAACGGATGCCATCACAAACTATGGTATGTATATTACTTGGGATGATTTAAATATTGCTTCAGCATTCCATATTTCACACTACATGCTTGATTACATGCAAAAATATGCAACATATTCTGCACTTGAAAGACCTAGTGGTATCTCAGACTACAAGGGTGGATACATCAAAGATGAATTCAAATCAAAAGGTGATACAACATCTGATAACAATAATGCGCAAGATGCTTGTGAAGCTAGTGGTGGCGAATGGGATGAAGAAAACCAGACATGTAAAAAGTCTGATGATAAAGAAAGAGAAGCTTGTGAAGCCGATGGTGGTGAATGGGATTCTGAAGCTGGTACATGTAAAAAAGAAGAAGAAAAAGAAGAAACGAACGAAGCCGAAAAAACTTGTACAGATAACGGCGGAACTTGGGACGGAAGTGCATGTACATATCCTTCTACAGAACCAACAGAACCTACAGAACCTACAACACCTGAGCCAACGGAACCTAGTACTCCAGGAACAGATACTTCCACAGACAACACAACAGGCTATGTTTGGTTTGATCGAAGAAATCTCTACAATATATTCGATAGATTATAACAATGAAAGTGCTCAATTGAGCACTTTTTTTGTACACAAAAAAAACAGGGATCATTTCCCTGTTTCAAGTATTGTATTCGCAATTTGAAGTTGTTTCTCAGTTGGCGGATCAATTCCTTCTAAAGGATATCCTAAGCCAAGTTCTTTCCATTTATAAGCCCCTAGAGTATGGTATGGTAATACTTCTATTCTTTCTACATTTTTTAATTGAGCAACAAATTGATGTAGTCGTTCCAAATATTTTTCATCTGTATTGATTGTCGGTACCAACACATGACGAATCCATACTGGCTTTTGAATATCCGACAAATACTTAGCTAGTTCTAAAATATTTTGATTCGTATGTCCCGTTAAATCTTTATGAGCCATTTCATCAATATGTTTTATATCTAATAATACTAGATCTGTAACATTCATAAGTTGTTTAAACTTAGAAAAGAATGGTTCTTCAAAAGTAAATGGTTGTCCACAAGTATCCAAAACTGTATTGACACCTTCTTTTTTAGCTAATGTAAAAAGTTCAATCAGAAAATCAATTTGAAGTAATGGTTCACCACCACTGACTGTAATGCCACCATTATCTTTCCAGTAAGGACGATATCGTAAAGCTTTCTTTAATACCACTTCTGCACTTTGATCTGGCTCTTTAGTTTTCCAAGTATCGGCATTGTGACAAAACTTACAACGCATATGACATCCTTGCATAAAGATGACATATCTTACGCCTGGTCCATCTACAAGGCCAAACGTTTCAATCGAATGAATTGCTCCTAACATAATATCCCCCTAACTAGAAAGAGCCTTATTAAAGGCTCTTGTGACATGTACGACTAATAACATCTAATTGTTGTTCGCGAGTTAAATCAATAAATTTAACGGCATAGCCAGAAACACGAATTGTAAAGTTTGCGTATTCCTCTTTTTCTGGATGCTCCATCGCATCTTTTAATTTTTCTACACCAAATACATTCACATTCAAGTGGTGAGCGCCCTGATCAAAGTATCCATCTAATACATTCACTAAGTTATTTACTCTTTCCTCTTCAGTGTGACCCAACGCATCCGGATTGATTGTTTGCGTATTACTAATTCCATCTAATGCATATTCATAAGGAAGTTTTGCGACAGAATTTAGCGATGCCAACAATCCATTTTGTTCTGCTCCATATGCAGGGTTAGCACCTGGTGATAATGGTTCACCTGCTTTTCTTCCATCTGGAAGCGCACCTGTAGCTTTACCATATACAACATTTGAAGTAATTGTAAGAATTGAAGTCGTTGGTTCACTATCACGATATGTGTGGTGTTTTTCAATCTTACGCATAAATGTCTTTAATAACCATACGGCAATTTCATCCGCACGATCATCATCATTTCCATAACGAGGGAAATCCCCTTCGATTTCATAGTCAACAACCAATCCATCTTCATCACGAATTGTCTTCACTTTTGCGTATTTGATGGCACTCAATGAATCTACTACATGTGAGAATCCAGCAATACCCGTTGCGAAAGTTCTACGTACATCTGTATCAATCAAAGCCATCTGGCTTGCTTCATAATAATACTTATCGTGCATATATTGAATCAAATTCAAAATATTTACATATAACCCTGATAACCAATCCATCATGATATCGTATTTATGCATTACTTCATCATAATCTAAATACTCACTTGTGATAGGCTTATATTCTGGACCTACTTGTACTTTTGTCTTTTCATCTACACCACCATTGATAGCGTATAGTAAACATTTAGCTAAGTTTGCACGAGCACCAAAGAACTGCATTTCTTTACCAGTTTGCGTAGCACTTACACAACAACATACCGCATAATCATCTCCCCATACAGGACGCATTACATCATCATTTTCATATTGAACACTACTTGTATCAATACTTACTTTTGCAGCATATTTCTTGAATGGTTCTGGTAAATTTGAAGAATACAATACAGTTAAGTTTGGTTCTGGACTCGGTCCCATATTTTCAAGTGTATGCAAGAAACGGAAACAAGTTTTAGTAACCATACTTCTTCCATCCATACCTAAACCACCAACATCAAGTGTTGCCCAAACTGGATCTCCTGAGAATAATTGGTTGTAGCTAGGAATTCTAGCAAACTTAACCATTCTAAATTTCATTGTCACATGGTCAACAATTTCTTGAATTTCACTTTCTGTGAAGACACCATTCTCTAAATCTCTTTCAAAATAAATATCTAAGAATGTTGAAATACGACCTACTGACATAGCCGCCCCATTTTGTGTTTTAATAGCAGCTAAATATCCAAAGTATAGCCATTGTACTGCTTCTAATGAGTTTTTAGCAGGCTGAGAAATATCATATCCATAGCTTGCTGCCATAATTTTCATTTCTTTTAACGCCTTGATTTGTTCAGCCAATTCTTCACGCTGACGAATCACATCATCGCTCATTGTTCCATCGCCACAATATGCGAAATCTTTTTGTTTCTGCTCAATTAAATAATCAATACCATAAAGTGCAACACGACGATAATCCCCTACGATACGTCCACGACCATATGTATCTGGTAATCCTGTAACGATTTTGTTACGACGTGCTAAACGCATTTCTGGTGTGTATGCACTAAATACAGCATCATTGTGAGTTTTATGATATTTTGTGAATATTTCATGTAATTTTTCACTTGGTTTATATCCATAAGTTTCACATGCCTCTTCACTCATACGAATACCGCCATAAGGCATAAATGCACGTTTTAATGGTTTATCTGTTTGTAAACCAACAACCTTCTCTAAATCTTTATCTAAATATCCAGGGCCATAAGCAGTTAGACTCGAAACCACTTCTGTTTCCATATCCAATACGCCACCTTTGGCACGCTCTTCTTTTTGTAGTTTTTGAAGTTTTTCCCACAAAGTATTTGTCGATTCTGTTGGACCTTCTAAAAAGCTTTCATCCCCATTATAAGGTTTGTAGTTATTTTGAATAAAATCTCGAACATCTACCTCGTCCTGCCATTTACTGCCTTTAAATCCTTGCCATTGTTCTTTCATGATTGCCTCCTTCTAATGACAGTTAGTTTAAACTAACAATTATTTAAAGTTTACTATGATTCCTTCGAGTAGTCAATTAAAAAGACCCACCGAAAAGACAAAGTAAACTTGCCCAGACGGTCGGCCTATAACATCATACTTCATGTGGTAACTCCACTTCCGTCAGTCATATGATGTTCAAATCATAACAAAGAACCATCAATTACGCAAGCGTTTTCACCATGGACATGAATTTAGCTTTGTGCTTCTCCAATATTTGTCATTTTAAACCCCTCTCCATGCACTTCATGAGACTCTACAACCACAAAGAAAGATTCTGGATCCGCTTCTTGTACAGCCTTTCTTACTTGATACATTTCTTTACTGTTACATGCACACATTACCACTTGCATATCATCTTGTTTATATCCACCTTGTGCATTTAAAATCGTACTTCCCCTTTGACTTGTTTCATCAATCACCTGACAAATTCTTTTTCCGTGTTTTGTCACAATAAAAGCGACCTTACCAGAATTCAAACCATAAATCATTTTATCCACTACAACCGCGAATAATAAATTTACAATCATACCATAAATCATTCCATCTACATCTTTAAATAAAATACCACCCACTAGAATAATGCCAACATCCGACAAAAAGGCAATATTTCCTAAAGATAAATGAGGCCTCAATGCCTTTACAGCCATGATGATAAAATCAGATCCTCCTGTAGATGAATTTCTTGTATAGATTATCGCATAGCCAATTCCACCAAAAACTCCCGTACATAGGGCAGCTAATAATCGATCTCCTTGGTAGACTGGAAATAATGGTGCCACATAGTCGATAATCAATGAAGATACAATCATACAACGAATGGAACTGATAAAAAACTTCTTTCCTAATAATTTGTAACAAAGTATCGCAACAGGTATATTCAATAGAATTGTTGAAAAACCAATGGGAATATTAAACAAACGATACAAGATAATTGAAATTCCTGAAAATCCTGTCATAGGAAATTTAGCTTGTACGGCAAAGTTATAGATACCAATCGCTACAAAAATACTGCCAACAAGTTCCCACATCATTTGTACCAATAATTCTCTTATCTTATTCATACTTACCTCCAAAAAAAAGAAGCGCCTAAGACCAAATCTTACAGTGAAATCACTGCACCTACGATTTGATCCTAGACGCTTTAACCACTCATCCGGTGAAGAGTGAACGTTATTTAAATGTACCAATTTATTGTATGGGACATAACCATTAAAGTCAAGAAGAATCAGCTAATTCGCCATTTGTGGGATGTTCAATGTATAGTGAAAATAGTAATATTTTAGATGAAAGGAGGCCCATTATGGACACAAAAAAGATAGGAGCCTTTATCGCAATGAATCGAAAGAAAAAAGGATATACACAAGAGCAGTTAGCTGAAAAATTAGGGGTGACAAATAAAACCATTTCGCGATGGGAAAACGGGCATTATATGCCTGACTTATCTTTACTTGAACCTTTAAGTAAAGAATTAGATATCACATTAAATGAACTTTTAGCTGGAGAAGAAATCGTTAAAGAAGAGGCTATGGAGTATTCTGAACAAAACCTAATTCAAACCATTGATTATACAGATAAGAAAATCAAGGATGAACACAAAAAAATATCTTTATTTATTATAGGGCTTGGCATTTTTACATCCCTTTGTGCATTTACTGTTTTCTCTTCTGAAAGCAGCTGGGGCAGCATCTATTCTATGATTGGATTGTTTTTATTTGTAGTTGGAATATTTAGAGAATTAAAATTTACTTCTCTACTCAAGAAAGGATTGGTTTCAACAATTCTATTCGCTTTACTTTTAGGCATCTTCTTTATTTTCGACTATGTCAGTGTAAACCAATTTAAACAACCACCCATCTATCGACTGACTACAACTACTGTATTTAGTGAGGATGGCAATAAAATGATTGAATACCAAAATCCATTCTACAATGTATTTCGCATCAATGCCGATACCCCCAATGAATATTATCGAATTGACAACAAGAAACAATATACCATTAATATCGTTCCAACAAGTCCTTTTAATATGGATAAAAGTTCATTTGAACAACTTCAACACTACAAAAGTCAATATATTGGTAATAATAGTAATACATCCCATTTACTAAATGCCTTACCCCTATCGGAATATGGCTATGTATTTGAAATTGATTCAAAAGGCTGTGGACTTATAGTAGATTATCATTGTACAGATTGGTACAACAACGAAAACTTATACATACATAAAGCTCTAGTGTACAATTCTGTATCTCTATTCAAATTGATTGATAATCTTGAATACATCACATTTAATTTTAGTGGAAGCAGCTATACAATTACACGAGAACATTGTCCACTCAACAAGAATATTGAACAAAAGATCAATGATAATGAGTTTATATCCGAAATGATGAAATTATTTGAAACAAATTAAAAAAACGCAAAAGCGCTTTTTGTTTATTTATGAATAATTTCCTCAGCACGATCTAGTGCAGCACTGATACTTGGTTGGAAGTTTTCTTCTCCAACAAGCTCAATAAAGCCTGCCTTTTCCATGACCTTCATCGGTTGATCATTCACATGTGAAAATACAATCGTGATTCCTTTGGACTTGCAAACCTGAACTAAATCTTTTAATGCGTTTAGTGCCGTACTATCTAATGCAGGAACACTGCGCATACGAAGAACTAGACATGTTGTAAAATCTTTGACTACAATTTCTTCAATTACACTAGCAGCACCAAAGAATAATGGTCCTGAAATCTCATAAACACGAATCTGAAGTGGAAGCTTTTGAAGGTGTTCATCAACATCGGGTGTATCCTCATCTACATATGTCCAGCCATTGACTTTTGTTTCTTCACTCATACGTTTAATGAATAATAAACAAGCAAGTACCATTCCTACTTCAATGGCTACAACCAAATCAAAGATTACAGTTAGCACAAATGAAGTGACTAAAACAATAATATCACTCTTAGGTGCTGTTTTAACTAAGTTCACAAAGGTACGCCATTGGCACATATTGTATGCGACAATAAATAGAATAGCCGCAATGGTAGGCATCGGAATCATTCCGGCATATGGCATTAAAACAACTAATACAATGACTAATGTGATGGAGTGGACCATACCGGCAATTGGTGTTCTTCCTCCATTTTTAATATTGGCAGCCGTTCTTGCGATAGCACCCGTGGCAGGAATTCCTCCAAATAAAGCTGACGCAATATTTCCAGCACCCTGCGCAACAAGTTCCATATCCGAACGATGTTTTCCATTGATCATACCATCGGCAACCACACAAGAAAGTAGTGATTCAATGGCCGCTAATACAGCTATAGTTAATGCATTCGGTAGTGCATTTTGAATGACATTTAATGATAAGCTTGGAAAATGTAAAGATGGTAATGCATTGCTGATTGTATACAGATTTCCAATTGTATTTACCTTTAAAGGCAAGAATTGAACCATCAAAATTCCTGCAATAACGGCTAAAAGTGAGCCTGGAATTCTTTTAAAGATATATGGAGCAATAATCAAGATAACTAAAGATACCACACCTACAATCACGGCATCCACATTCATTGTAGAAAAATGATGGATTACAGCCTCAAATTTTTCAACCGTCTCAATAGGCTTTACTCCCGTTGGATAGGTTAATCCAAAAAAATCTTTTAATTGCCCAATCACAATCGTAACGGCAATACCCGAAGTAAAACCTGTTGTAATGGTAAATGGAATAAACTTGATTAGACTTCCAAAATGACATAGACCCATCAAAATCAAAAAAATACCCGCAAGAATCGTAGCAACAATAAGTCCATCCATTCCATCATGCGCTACAATTCCAGCAACAATCGTCGCAAATGCAGCAGTCGGTCCTGCAATTTGTACACTGCTTCCTCCTAGTGCTGAAATGACAAAACCTGCTACGATTGCAGTAAAGATTCCGGCTTCCGGTCCAACGCCAGAAGCAAGTGCCAATGCAATCGATAATGGTAATGCGATAATAGCTACAATAATTCCAGCCGTTACATCTTTGAAAAACTGAGACTTATCATAGCTTTTAAGTGATGAAAGTAACATCGGTTTTAGTGAATTCATTTGTTAATATCCCTCTCTTTTTAACAACCTTTAAAGTATACCATAATTTAAGTATTTTTAAGGAATTTTCTATAGCAGTATTTGATATACTATACATATAACACTAAATTTCAGGAGAATACTATGAACAAAAAGACTAAAATTATAATTTTAATCTCAGCATGCCTTTTAATTGTCGTTATAGGCATCTATTTCTTATTTCCAAAAGGAAACAACAATCAAAACATCTATGTTCAAAAAGTTTCAACAATCATCGGATCTTCCTATACAGAAAATCGTTATTCAGGTGTTGTAGAATCCTCAGAAACAGTTGATATTAATCAAGATGGAAACAAATCCATTACAGATATGTATGTAAAAGCAGGGCAAAAAGTAAGTAAAGGAGATAAATTATTTTCTTATGACACTACAGAAGCAGCGAATTCGATTGCACAAAAAAAATTAGATATTGAAGCCCAAAACAATGAAATCCAAGCGCAGAATAATACCATTGCCGATTATAAGGCCGAACTAAATAAGGGTGGAGATAAAGTAGAGATTCAGGCACGAATCAATGATGCGAGTTATGCGATTCGTCAAGCTCAAAACACAATCAAAGCTACACAAACTGAAATCGAGCAGTTGAATAAACAAATTGAAAATTCTACCGTCCTTTCTACTATTGATGGAATTATTAAAGAAGTAAATAAAGATGGTGGAACGGATGAGAGTGGAAACCAAAAACCGCTAGTATCCATTACGCAAACTACAGATTTTAGAGTGAAAGGCTCTATTAGTGAAATGGGCACCATTTCTGAAGGGACAAGTGTCATTGTCAGAAGTCGTGTAAATGAAGATCAAATCTATAAGGGGACTGTCACAAAAGTAGAAACAGATCCTCAATCGAATTCGAACAATAACTTTAATGGAGCAGATTCAAGTGAATCTGCATCCAAATACCCTTTCTACGTCTCTTTAGACAACAACAAAGGTTTAATGCTTGGACAACACGTATATATTGAAGCGGATAATGGCCAATCTACAAAGAAAAAAGGTATCTGGCTAGATGCAAGTTTTATTGTTTCGGATGACAATGGAAATTCATATGTATGGGTATCTGAACGTGGTAAATTAAAGAAAAGAAAAGTAGAACTCGGTAAAACGGATGAAGAAACATTTGCCACAAAAATCAAGTCAGGACTAAACGAGGATGACTATATCGCGTGGGCTGATGATTCTTATTCAGAAGGAATGAAAACAACTACAGAATATCAGACGGAAACGGATGGTGATGCCAATGCTTCTTAATATACAAAATATTTATAAGAACTACGGTAAAGAACCTATGATTGTTCCTGTATTAAAGGACGTCAGTCTTGAAGTCGTACAAGGTGACTATATTGCGATTATGGGACCTAGCGGCTCAGGTAAAACAACACTTATGAATATCATTGGATGTTTAGATCGAGCAAGTTTGGGTACGTATCTGTTTGAAGATGAAGATATTTCTGAAATGAATGATGATGCATTAAGTGATCTTCGTTTAAATAAGATTGGCTTTGTATTCCAAAACTTCAATCTTCTAAGTTCGGAAACCGCCCAAGAAAATGTAGCTTTACCTTTGATTTATGCAGGTATTGATAAAGAGAAAAGAAATCAAAGAGCTATAGATGTATTAAATAAAGTAGGTTTACAAGATCGTATTTCATTTAAGCCAAGCCAATTATCTGGTGGACAAAAACAGCGTGTTGCGATTGCCCGCGCCATTATTAATAATCCAAAAATCCTACTTGCCGATGAGCCTACAGGCGCACTTGATCAAGCAAGTGGAAAACAAGTTATGGAATTATTTAAATCCTTAAATGATGAAGGTGTAACAATCATTATGATAACGCATGATGCCAATGTGGCAAGTCATGCCAAAAAAATTTTTCATATCATCGATGGAGAAATCATTGAAAATAAACAAGGAAGTGTGCTATGAAACCTTCTATAAAAAAAGGAATTATTATTACTTCTATATGTGCATTTACCTTAGTTGGAATTAAGTTTTATTTGAATTCAACAAACAAAATCGATGTAAACTCTGTATCCACATTGAATACAGGGTATTGGGATAACCCATCCACATCTACTGGTTTTGTATCCAATAGTGATACGCAATCCGTATTATATGATGCTTCTAAAACAATTACACAAGTATTTGTACAAGAAGGTCAACAGGTCAACGCAGGTGATCCTTTATTGTCATATGACCTAACTACACTTCAAAGTGCAGTAGATACAAGTCAATTGGATGTAGAAAAAGCTCAAAATGCGATTACACTTGCCGAGCATGAATTAAAGAAATTATTAAATACAACGCCTATTCCAGATGTTGTTGAAGAACCAGAAATTCAAGATCATACACCTGCACCATTGCCTGGTGTTCCTGCAAAAGATGGAAATGGTTTTTATCCTTATGTTCTATCTTTATCTCAAGCCGAAAAGAATTTCACGGCTTATAAAATCTATTACGCTTCTACAACAAGTGAAGCTCCTGAAAAAGGGCCTCATGAAGAGGCATCTTTATGGAAAGAAGAAAGAGAAACGAAAGAATCTAACAATACTTGTTGGTATTGGATTGAATATACATATACAGATAGTTCAACAAATGCGTATGATCCTAAAGATGTTGTAGAGTATTATAGTGATAAACAACAAATCCCAAATAAAGAAATCTTTTTAGCTGGAACTAAACAGAATCCGTATGTATTTAAGTTAAGCGAAAAGCAAGGGTTTGTGTATGGAAAGCTATTTTTAGACAATGCGAATCTAAACCAATACTTACGATTCGATGTGTATACAAATGATGGAGAAATTGATTCTTCATGGCTCGTTCGTTGTGACAAGTTTACCACTAAACAATCCATGAATGAAGGCGATATGTATTCGGTGATTTCACACACAAAGGAAGAACAGAAATATGTGGAAGTAGAACAAAAACCAAGTCAAGATATCTCATCGGGTTATACAGAAATAGAACTTGCGAAAGCCATTCGTGATAAGAAGCAAGAATTGAAGACGTTAGATTTAGATTTAAGAAAGGCAAAGCTTTCATTAAGTGAAAATAAAGCTTTATTAAATGACGGCATCGTTCGTGCAAAGCGCAGTGGTATTGTGCGTAATATAAAAGATCTATCAAATCCTATTCAAGATGGTAGTGCCTTTTTAGAAGTGGCAACCGGCCAAGGAACTTATATTAAAGGAAGCATTAGTGAATTGATGTTAAACCAAATCAAAGTTGGAGATACTATTTCTGCCTATTGTTGGACAAGTGGAGAAACGTTTGATGCCAAAATCCAAAGTATTGATACTGTACCTTCTTCAAATAGTAACTATAATGGTTCAGGTAATCCAAATGTGAGCTATTATGGTTTTGAAGCTTATGCCAAAGATGCATCGAAAATACAAGCTGGCGAATATTTGGAATTAACATTCAATTTGTCTAGTGACACTACGAGTTCGATTTGGCTTTCTAAGGCTTATGTCAAACAAGAAGGAAATAAGTACTATGTGCTAAAAGATGTTCATGGTAAATTGAAAAAGCAGTATGTGACCGTTGGAAAAATCGTATGGGGAGATACAATGGAAATCAAAGATGGACTTTCAGACACAGATTATATTGCGTTTGCGTATAGTAAAAACGCAAAAGAAGGCGTTAAGACGCAAAAATCTTCGGAGGCTACATCATGATTGAAAACATAAGATTATCATTTCGAGGTATTTTTGCGCATAAAATGCGATCATTCCTTACAATGCTAGGAATCATTATTGGGATTGCCTCTATCATTGCGATTGTTTCTACAATTAAAGGAACAAATGATCAGATTGAAAAGAATTTAATTGGTTCCGGAAATAACACGGTAAAAGTAGCTTTGTATCAAGAAGATTGGGAATACTCTTTTGATTCTGGTATTCCTAATGGAGTTCCAACTGTTTCAAAAGAAACACTTGAATCCTTAAAAAACATTGATCACGTAGAAGGTGCTACACTGTATCGTTCTAGGCAAAGTTATCAAGCCATCTTCCGCAATAATACATCTTTAGATGGTGGATACATCATGGGTGTCCAACAAGACTATTTCTCTATTGCCGGATTAACCATCAAAAAAGGAAGAGGCATTACAGATGAAGACAACAAAAAATTTAGACAAGTTGCCGTCTTAGACGAAACAAGCGCAAGACTTCTATTTGGTGAAGATGATCCAATCGGTAAAACCATAGAAATTTCTTCAACACCATTCACCATTGTTGGTGTTTGTGCCGATAAAGAAAATTTTGAACCTACAATGGAAAGCATTGATGATTATCATACATATAATCAGTCTACGGGTTCTAAAGTCTATGTTCCTATTGAGTCTTGGCCATTATTCTATCAGTTTGATGAACCTCAAAGTGCATTACTGAAGGTGGATGCCACTTCAAATATGACTATTGTTGGAAAAGAAGCAGCCAGTGTATTAAATACATATGTCTCTTCTTCAAGTGTTCAATACAAAGCACAAGACTTATTGAAGCAGGCAAAAGATATTCAAAATCTTTCTAAATCCACAAATGCCATGTTAATCTGGATTGCCGGTATTTCCTTACTTGTTGGTGGTATTGGTGTTATGAACATCATGTTAGTAACGGTAACCGAAAGAACGAAAGAAATTGGTCTTAAAAAAGCTATTGGTGCTAAGAAAAAAGCCATCCTATTCCAATTCTTAACTGAAGCTGTAGTACTTACTTCGATTGGAGGTATTGTAGGTGTATTAACAGGTATTGGTTTAGCTAAATTAATATCAATATTCAATGGTACTCCTGTATCCATTAGTATTCCTGCCATGATATTATCCGTCTTATTCTCTATGGCAATCGGTATAATTTTTGGATTACTTCCTAGCTATAAAGCTGCAAATCTTGATCCAATTGAAGCTTTAAGACATGAATAAAAGCCACGCTTAAAAGGCGTGGTTTTCTCTGTGTCTATAAGCCTTTATTGCCAGCTCGCGTCTCAAGGCGCTGCTTTCACTTCGTTCAAGCTATCGCTTTTGACTCTCGCCAGCCCTCAAAGGGCTTTATTTTTTTTTTCTTTCTTTTTGCTTTTTCTTGTTTATATGCCTGTTGCTCTGCTTCTGAGAATGGATTTGCGTACTCTTTTACACTCATTTTATCCATTGCGATATCATGCATTTCCTGCTCACGAATATATTTTGCAACTGTTGCATCATTCAACCCTACAGTACTTACATAATATCCTTCACTCCAAAAATGTCTGTTTCCAAACTTATATTTCAGATTTGCATGTCTGTCAAACATCATTAATGCTGACTTTCCTTTCAGATATCCCATAAATGCAGATACAGATAATGATGGAGGTATCATAACCAGCATGTGTACATGGTCTCTCATCAAATGTCCTTCTATTATTTCTACATGCTTGTATCTACATAATTCTCTCAATATTTCACCTAAATCTTTTCGATATTGATTGTATATCACTTTTCGTCTATACTTTGGAGTGAAAATGATGTGATACTTACACATCCATTTTGTATGTGCTAAAGAGTTTGCTTTATTAGCCATTATAATCACCATTCTTTCTTATTTTGATAGCTTGAACACCTTCATTATAGAAAGAATGGTGATTATTTTGTATAACATTTTTTTGATACCACCCGCATAGCAGGTGGTTTTGTCGTTTCGTACTTCGTACTCAACTGGCTAAAGCCAAAAGCGTAAATTAAAAGGACAACAATGCGTTGTCCTACATTTGTAAAGATAATAAACCTCGGTTTGTTGATTGTCAATTTGGATTGACCATTGTTAGTTGTACCTTTTGTTTCTCCTGATCAATATTGTATACCCATACCGTAACAATATCTCCTACAGAAACAACATCACTTGGATGTTTTACTCGTTTTGTACTCATCTTTGAAACGTGAACTAAACCATCTTCGTGTAGTCCAATATCGACAAAGGCACCAAAGTCAACCACATTACGTACTGTACCTTCTAGCTTATCATTAATATGTAAGTCTTCGATTTCCAATACATCTTTTCTTAGTAATGGCGCATCATATTTATCTCGATAATCTCTAAGTGGCATACAAATCGCATCTAAGATATCCTTCAATGTATAACTATCTAATCCTGTGTCTTGCATCAATTGTTTTGTATCACAATTAGAAATCACGTCTTTTGCCTTTTGTGTTCCCAAATCCGAAGTATCCAGACCTAATTCCTTCAACAATACTTTCGTTGCCTTATACGATTCAGGGTGAATGCTTGTACGATCCAACGGTTCTTTTCCATCTTCAATACGTAAGAATCCAGCTGCTTGTTCAAAGGCTTTTGGACCAATCTTAGGGATCTTTTTAATTTGTGTACGCGATTCAATTTTTCCATTCTCTTCACGATATGACACAATACTTGATGCGCTCGCATTATTTAATCCCGCAACATTTTTAAGTAAAGAAACACTGGCTGTATTGATATTTACGCCCACGCGGTTAACCGCTTTTTCAACTACGAAATCCAAACGTTCTTTTAATCTTGTGGTTGGCAAATCATGTTGATATTGACCAACACCAATCGATTGAGGGTCAATCTTGATTAGTTCTGAAAGTGGATCCATCAGTCTTCGTGCAATAGAAATAGCACTTCTTTGTTCAACATGTAAGTCTGGGAATTCTTCAATAGCTAATTTAGAAGCACTATATACGCTAGCACCTGCTTCAGAAACAATGGTATAAGATACTGGTAAATTAAATTTTTTGATTGTATTCGCAACGAAAGCTTCACTTTCTCGACTTGCCGTACCATTGCCAATCGCAATTAAATTCACATGATATTCTTTACATAATTGAACTAATTTTTGTTCAGACTCTCTTACTTTCGCATTTGGCTGATGTGGATAAATCACATCAACAGTTAATTTTTTACCAGATGCATCAATAACAGCCAATTTACATCCGGTTCTAAAGGCAGGATCAAAGCCTAAAATCACTTTATCTTTCATAGGTGGTTGAAGTAAAAGTTTTTCTAAGTTCATAGAGAATACATCAATACTTGATTCATGTGCCTTTTCACTTAAAGCTGAACGAACCATTCTTTCAATGGAAGGATAGGCAAGTCTTTTTAAGCCATCTAAAATGGCAGCACGAACATACTCACTTGTACCACTGTTAGTAAAGCGAATAAATCTTCGGCATACCCAGTTTTCGATATATTCTTCGTTAAAGGAAATCGAAACATTTAATACTTTTTCTTTTTCCCCACGATCAATAGCCATAACACGATGCGGTGCTAATGTATTCACTCTTTCTGAATAGTCATAATACATCTTATAGACTTTATGATCGTCTTCATGATCTTTCTTTTCACTTGTAACAATACGGCCAAAATTTGTCATTGAATCCAATATTTTATTACGCACATCCACATCATCACTCACTTTTTCGGCAATGATATCGCATGCACCTTGAATGGCAGCTTCACGATCTTTTACGTTTTCATTAATGTAGGCATCTAATTCTGTTTCTTTAAAATAACGAGGAAAAGACATAAAAGTATCGGCTAATGGCTGTAGACCATTGGCAATCGCAACACTTGCACGCGTCTTTTTCTTTTGTTTGTAAGGACGATAAATATCTTCTACTTGTGATAGTTTTGTACATGCGTTGACATTCTTAATAATTTCATCATCCAATTTTCCTAATGTTTCAATACGAGCTAAGACTTCTTCCTTACGCTTAGCTAAATTCACTTGATACGCATAATTTTCTTGAATGACACGAATTTATTCTTCGTCCAAACCTTTTGTACGCTCTTTACGATAACGCGCAATAAAAGGAACTGTAGCTCCTTCTTCTAATAATTCCAATGTATTCTTAACTTGAGAAATCGCAATATTCAGCTCTTTCGCAATTAAGGAAATTATATTTTCATCCATAAGTTTATTTACCTCATTTCAACTCTATTATTATACCAAAGATTAAAATACATTATTTAAAGATTTTCTAACAAAAATGGAACTGCGTAAATAGGCTTTAACTCCAACATCCCATCTTTCGAAAAATCTTTCTGTGAAAACAAGAATCTTCGTCCTACTTCATGCGAATATTTCTTGCAGAATTCATCCATTGAAATATGACTCTTTGTTGCAGATGATTTTACTTCAATTGGAATGATTTTATTTTTTGAACGTATTAAGAAATCAATTTCATTACTATGAGTACTATTCTCTTTTCTCCATGAATGATAGTATAAATTATTGCCACTATTTACAATGATTTGTGCGATTGCATTCTCATACATATAGCCTAAATCGGCTGATAACTTATCACTCAACAATTTTTTATAAATATCTGAAGATAATCCTTTCCCGCCATCAAATATCATCGTTGTAAACAATCCAATATCAGAAATATACAATTTAAAAGTTTCTGGATCTCTTGTTTGTGCTAAAGCAATACTAGGTTGTGCAACATTGTAACATGGCAAAACTATTTTGGAATCAATTAAATCAAATAAACGTTCCTCATCTTTAATTTGTCTTCGGCTTTTAGTTGCTTCTGCTATTTTAAATCTATTTCTCTGCAATGCTAATTGACTAGGTATTGATGCATAAATATCAGATAATCTACCAGAAGGATCTATTTTTTTTAAATCATCTTCATATAAAGAAATAATATCTAATTTTTCTTTATCTACTGCATCAAGATTATTCGTTTGCAGGTAAGTAGAAACGACTTGAGGCATCCCCCCAACAGCCATATAAATACGAAAATCGCGCATTAACTTACGGTTTGTCATATCACCTATAGCAACATTCTTTTCAACTAAAGTTCTTATACTATCCGTACTTTTTCCCAATGCCCAATTAAATTCCTCATAATCCATCGGAAACACATTAATTTTATGTTCTTCAGAAGGAATTAATATATCTTGTACATTTTTCTTAATTGATATCAGTGACCCCGTCTCAATATAATGATACCTTGCATCTTTTACTAGATGTTTAATAGCTTGTCTAGCCTTTGGAAAAAATTGTACTTCGTCAAAAATAATGGCAGATTTAGATACTATCAAATTAATACCTGTCACTGTTTGTAATCGCAAGAAGAATATATCCAAATCCGAAATATCATTGAATACTTCTAACAATTCTGTAGATATATTAGAAAAATCTATAAATATAAAACTTTCATATTCATTTTTTGCAAATTCCAAAGCAATTGTGCTCTTACCTACACGCCTAGCTCCCTCTAATAAACAAGCTGACCGATCTGCATATTTTTCTTTCCATTCCAACAATTCATTATATACTTTCCGCTTAAACATATATCCTCCAGTCATGAAACAACATTATTTCAATATCACATTAACAGAAAAACGTCATTATTTCAATATTTTATTCCGTCTAAAATGTCATTATTTCAATATTTTATTTACTACAAAACGACATTATTTCAATATTTTTAGCAATGATGTTTGAAGTCTCATCGTTTGATTGGAAACTTTAAAGGTTTATGGAGTCGCAGAATTAATGATAAAGATAGATTAATATATAAAATTGATGAAGGAGCTATATATATAATTAGTTGCAGGCAACATTATACTGACCACTAAAGAAGTGAATTTTCACTTCTTTTTTCTTGACCACTTAGTCTTATATTTTTACCACTTACTTTTCAAGACTATACTTTTAAATATTCATATGAAATAATAAGGCCATGAAAGTAAGAATTGAGATTGATGATTCATTAAACGAAAATGAAATTGTCATACGTACAAAAGAATATACGGAGGAATTGCAACAATTGATTTCTAATTTTAAATCAAAGCCGAGTATACAATTCTTTAAACAAGATACAGAGTATTATCTAGATTTAGATGCAATTCTATTCTTTGAAAGTGACAACGGAACGGTATATGCGCATACAGCCAATGATATGTTTTCTACAACACAGAAATTGTATGAATTAGAAAATATATTGCCAAACTCCTTTTTGAGAATTTCTAAATCTACAATTGTGAATATACAGAGAATTTACTCTCTGTCTCATTCCGTATCGAGTCATCTCATCACTTTTCAAAATAGTCATAAACAAGTCTATGTATCAAGAATGTACTACAAAGTATTAAAAGAAAGAAGGAATCATTTATGAAAAGAAATTGGTTTTGGGGCATTATTTGTATTCTAGGTGCCATATTAATTTTTGGAAACTTATTTGGTATTATTCAATTTAACCTTAGTCTATGGAAAATTGCTGGAACTCTTATCTGTCTATCCGTTATTATCGACGGAATCAAAGAAAGAAGCTTCTACAGCCCCTTATTTGGGATTGCGATTATTTTCTATTTATTCAAAGAAGATTTAGGTTTTGAAGATATTTCTCTATGGCTTCTATTATTAGCTACTTGGCTATTAGCTTGGGGACTTACAAGCATTATTCATCCCAAAAAAAGACACATTGAAATAGAAGATATTGAATATTCTACAAATTCCATCATCAATATTACTTCTAGTTTTGGTGAAAAAGTTCAATATATTCAAACCAATGATTTACAATATGTGACCATTGATTCAAAGTTTTCAGGATTGAAACTCTATTTTGATCAGGCTACCATTCAAAATCAAGCTACGATTGAAATTGATGGAAACTTTACAGGCATTGAACTCTATGTACCTAAAGAATGGAATGTACAAAGTCATGTTCGTGCCTTCTTTGGTGGAGTTGATGAAAAAGGACAGCCATCATCTAGTGGCTATCCAACATTAAATATCACAGGGCGTGTTCATTTTGGTGGAGTTGAAATCCATTATATCTAAGAAAGACAATTAACGTCTTTCTTTTTTATATTCCGCATCATTTTTTGCGAGAAGATACAAACAATATTGATTCATACTAATGCCTTCCTCTTTAGCGTGTATAGATAAGGATCTATGAAGACTTTTGGGTATTCTTAATTTAAATTGTCCTGAATACGATTGTAGATCACTAGGAAGCGAAATCTCTTTCCCATCTTCTAACATACCTAAAATCCATGTTTCTTTTGCGTCTTTGGCTAGTTCTAACAAGTCATCTAATGAATCTGAACATGTCATACATCCAGGAAGATCCGGATAAGATAAGACATATCCTCCTTCATCTTTATCTTCAACAATTTCCATACGATACGACAGATTCATGTAGTATTTGAGTTCTTGATTCATATTCCTTCATCTCCTCTTCTATCACTTTTTTTATCATTTTTACATACACCTTTTTTATAGGTTTATGTCTTGGAATCACAATACGATTACATCCAGATTTGACAAATGAATAATGATGTTAGCATATAAATAGGACTAGTCAAAAAGAGAAAATTTACACCAGTGGTACAATAGAAAGAGGATGATTTACAGACGAAGGAAGGCAAAAAAAATGTCAAATAAAAAGAAACAGTTTGATCAAGAATTTAAACAAAATGCAGTCAATTATTGTTTAACACATCCAGAACTCAGTCGTAAAGAATGTGCGAAAAATTTAGGTATTGGAGATAGTACTTTATATAGATGGAAGCAGGAAGCTAAAGCCAATAACAACCAGGCAACATTTAAAGGTTCAGGAAATCTAACAGAGACCGAGCTTGAAAACAGGCGTTTAAAACGTGAATTAAAGGATACACAAGATGCTCTTGAAATCCTAAAAAAAGCCCATCAAATCATATAAAATGATTTGTATGGGCGCTTTTCATTTGC
>ENA-OOZG01000491-OOZG01000491.1-human-gut-metagenome-genome-assembly--contig:-NODE-491-length-32852-cov-7.022350_pt1 | contig 32852 bp, 30 predicted proteins | sample MGYA00241706_ERZ501384 | MGnify/ENA primary metagenome ERZ501384 (study PRJEB25962, sample SAMEA2042742) | human gut metagenome | biome: human gut; feature: human-associated habitat; material: faeces...
CGGCCATCGCCCGGGAGATCGTTGACATCACCGTTGCCTCGGAGGATCTCTTTGAGCTGGTGACGCTGCGTAAGCTCAGTGAAGCGCTGATGGATCGGATCCACGGCAGCTACCGGTTTATCGTGGCCTTCAACCTGTCGCTGATCACCTTGGGCGTAGCAGGGGTGCTGCCGCCCGCAATATCCGCGCTGCTGCACAATACCTCCACATTGGGCATCGGTTTGAAAAACATGACCGATCTGCTGGAGGAACACGAGGGAGCGTAATTTGTTTTCCCATCGAGAGAAGTACACGCTCGGCATTCATCAAAAGAGCACGCTGCGGCTTCACTGGACGCACGGTTCTGATGAATGGGACAGGGCGCTGGTAGGAATAAAAATTCTATGCGACGATCCGCAGCTTTGTCCTGAAATTTGAAAAGCTGGGCCTGCTCAAATCGACGCAGTATGGGAAGCGCGTGAAGTACGCGGTTCGCGTATGCTGAAAACGGGAGCGGCTCCATGAGATTGCATGACTTGCGAGGCGCGCAGACTACTATTTGACTACTATCGCGAAAAACCTCGGAAGTCTTGCCCTGCAAGGCTTCCGAGGTTTTTCTTCAAAATGGCGGAGATTTGTGCAATCTCAACCAAGCCCTTGCGCCGCAAGGCTTTCCGGTTTGACGGCCTGATAACTCCGACTCTAAAGGCCGCTGGTTCGAATCCAGTCGGGCATACCAAAGTAGACAAAACCTGCGTGTAACGATAGTTATACGCAGGTTTTGCCTTTTACTGGTGAAATCAGACAAAAAATCAGTTTGACTACTGGGCACAATTACATATCAATGAGACAAATAAGCAGGTTTGAGGAGATAGACGATTCCTCAAACCTGCTTTTATTGATGTTTAAGAAAGTGAGGCAGCTATGAAACTTCCGTATGGCTATGTTTTGATCAAAGGAGAAATCGCAGTACATGAAGAAAAGGCGGATGTGATCCGCAGCATCTTTGACGCTTATCTCGCCGGAGCCAGCTTAGGAAAAATCGTTGATATGCTCTTCGCAAAAGGCATCCTCTCTCCGACAGGAAAAACAAAATGGACCAGGGCGGCCGTGGATAAACTTCTGACGAACAAAAAATATATCCCATTGGTTGGCGTTAGGGTATACATGGACACACAGTTTGAGAGGGCCCAGCGTTGCAACATAGATTACGATAAGGCTGGGCATCCACGCAAGGCAGTCAGGTATCGGTCTCCAGTTTTTGAGACAAAATGAGACTATGCAGAACCCAGTTCTCTTGTTATACTGGTAAAAAAGGAGAATGGGTTATGAACGAGAATGAACTATGTGAGCGCTACATACGCCTGGCATTTCAATATGAGTCTGCCATTGACGCACTTCTGACAAAAGGATTGATCGATATGGAAGCGGCCAGTGTAGCAAAAGAGCGATTCTATGATACGCTGAATGAGGAAAGGCTACTGGCCACACAAAAAATCAGGGACTATCATGAATCCATCAGTCTGTATATGAGAACGCTGGCCCATGATGGCATGGTTTCACTGACAGAACTGGCAAGGCAGTATTCCGATGAGTCTCCAGGATATGTGATCCAAAGCTGGATGCGTAGCCGGAACACATTAGAGTTTCTCCGCCAGTGGGAATTGAATCAGAATGCCGAATTCGATGACCAGGTCTGCGCAGAGCTGATCCGCCAAGGACATACCACCTCTCTGACCATTACGCCGACGTTGTGGATCCGACGGACTCATGCGGTGGGGCTCCATGTCAAACAGGGAAAAGGCGGAGGCGTGAACGCTTACCCTGAAATTGCGGCGGATTTCCATTTATGGTTAGAACCGAAAGAGAGGTTAGCAATTTTAGGGCTAGTACAAAATGCAAGTATTGTCTGAGAATCATCTTCTGTACCAGCGTTATGGCTATACAAGGAGCGATAAACCAATCCACAGCATCCCTTACAGTGTAGCACAGCCCTTGGAGAGGGGGTTTAAAAACTACTACCACTTTATAATGCAAGGAGAATAGGTCATGCGTTACGAGTATTTTAAGATTATTGACCCGGCTTTTGTTCAGTCCCTTCTGGATGGAAATCTCTACATGAACTCTTTGAACTATTTTAGGACACTCGAGGAAAGCGCACAGAAAGAGGGAAACAAAGCCCAAAAAGACCCAATGGAAGGTGCCTGTGGGACGATTTCCAAAAACCGCCTCCGTCAGGTTGGTTTTCATTTCAGCGAGGATCTATTGGAAGTTATGGGCAATCATGTGCCACTGCTCAGTGAAAATTACGGATATAATAACCTTTTTTGTCTCTACCGACTTCAGATTGATGAAGACGCCAAAACGATTCAGCAGCCCAGCAGGCAGTTGGTTAACTTCAACGACAAGGACAACGCCCAAAAAGTCGTGATTCGATTCCGGGACTCAGAGGAGTTTCTGCGGCGGCTTGAAACAGCACTCCAGACAGCGCTGACGGGGCAGGCCTTAGAATACGCCATTTATGGAGGTGTCACCTATGAAAACGCTTGGACCAGCGCCGATGGTCCTGGCACTCGTTCCGCCTTCCATAAAGACGCTTCTTATGCTTATCAGGAAGAGTGGCGGCTGTGCATTCTCCGCCGGGAATGGGTGGATGAGGCTGTTTCCTTCCCCGTTGGGGATCTGAAGGAGCTATGTGAGGTCATATCGATGGAACAATTTATAAATCACTTGGATCAGATTTACCCGGGGTACACACTGGTGGAACACATGAAGAGCCACTCGCTGGAAACGTATCGGATGTTCGGCAAAATCAACGCCACCAGCCGTCTCATGTACGCCTATATGCCTCAGATGGTCCAAAAGCCCACACGCTCTGATGAAGCAGAGACTGATTGGCACTACACACAGTTTTTGAACTTGAGTGACCGGCAGCAGGAGATTGACCCCTATCTGGAAGAGCGTCTTTGGCATTATAAAGATTTAGACCACATGGAATTATTGGCACAATATCGGCTTTCTCAGGAACGCTGGGTCGAAGCCACGGATGCATTTGCCTATATATTGCAAAGTGCGCCGGAGAAGATAAAGGAAGACCCCTCTCGATTCTTTTTCCATCTGCACACCATTTTACTTCAGCATCAGGAAGCAGCTGATGCTGCGAAACTTCTGGAAATTGCCGCATCGCGGTACGAGCTTCCAGAAGAATTGGAGATAATTATGCGGAGCGATTGTTTAATGGCCCTTGGCTTTTATGATCGGGTGGTGGAGTTGTTCAAAGAATTACAGCAAGAGTCGCCGGATCCGATTTTGGAGTATGACTTGGCGGTGTCGACTTTCCATCTGCTACGTTTTGAAGAGGCAGCAGAACACCTGCAAGCTTATACGCAATATTTTTCCCAGTCGCACACGGCCACCCATAAGGCGGATGACCTGCGTAAGCTCATAGAGTGCTTTAGGACCCACACGCCGCTGGAAGAAATCTCGAGAGAGCATCCTTTTATAGGGCTCACATGGACAAAGCAGACAGAGGATGCATTGCGAAAGGCGCAGGCTTCCGATAAAGGACTATATCTGGGTATCGATGCTCTCTATCAGATAGAGATTGCACAGAAATGGGATCTTGTTGCAGATATCCCCTTCGTCACGGTCATTCCGCTGACGATTACAAGACTGATGGAGTTGTATAAGGACACGGGAGCAGTTGTGTTCTACCGAGTCATCGAACGTCTTGCGGCTATGAAAAATGTAATCATTCAATCTCCTGATTTGAAATTATATTTGGCAATGGACATTAAGTATCCAGAATTGCCGCCGCACTACAAGATGGAACAGGCGTTGATGGCACAGGAGGGAACCTATATCTTCTAAATTAATCTTGAAAACTATTGTACTGCAATGGCTACAGGTCTGCATCTTTTCTGTAAACACCCAACAAAAAAGCCACCTTAAACGACAAGTTTAAGGTGGCTTTTTGCTGAAAAGATATTTTCAAAGCGGTACTACTTTCTGCATAGAATGCTGAGAACAATACGATTGGTGTAGTATAAGGTGTGGCGACAAATGATCGATCCCCCGGCTGAGCCGGGGGATCAATTGGATCTGGTCTTGCAGATCCCGGGCCTTAAAGAGAACGTATGGAAAAAAGTAATCAGTGTTAAGCGGCGGTGTGCTTCTCGCTGTACTCGTCGTGGATCATGCCTTCGCTTCTGGCGACGGCGATAGTGCTGACAACGTCACCGGTGCAGTTGATGGTGGTGTGCGCGATGTCGATGACTTTATAGATGCCAGCAATCATACCCATGATGTCGACGGGGAGCCCCATGGTGGTGAGCAGCATGATGGTCATTACGATACCGCCGCCCGGGATGCCGGGAGAGCCGACGGAGATAAGCGTCGCGAGAATGACGATGGTGATCTCCTGCGTGAGCGTCAGGGGCACGCCGTAGATCTGAGCCGCGAAGACGACAGCCGCGGAGTAGTATGCGCCGCCGGCGTTCATGTTGATGGTCGCACCAAGGGGAAGAGAGAAGCCGTAGAGCTCTTCTTCGACCTTGAAGTCATCGCGCGTGATGCGCATGGTGACGGGCAGAGAGCCGGAGGAGCTGGTGGTCGCCGCGGTCATGGCCCACAGAGGCAGGATCTTGCGCATAAAATACGGGAACTTGACCTTGCCCATGAACTTCAGGATCAGGAAGTACATGACAAAGACGATGACGGCGCAGTTGAGATAGTCGCAGAGGATGAACTTGCCAAGGGGCCCAAAGATCTTTGTGCCGTACTGGCCAATCGCACAGGCCATCAAGGCGCAGACACCGAACGGGGAGGTCTCCATGATGATGGCAGTCATTTTGTACATGATATCCGTGGTCTGAACGATGAAATCCTTGACGACAGAGACTTTGGTGCCCAGCATGACCATAGCGCAGCCGAAGATCGCACAGAAGATGATGATGCCCATCATGTTGGTGTTGGCCATTGCATTGATGATGTTATCCGGAACCATGGCCAGCAGCGTGTCGGAAACGCTGTTCATTGCGGTGGCTTCATAGGAGCCGATTGCGGAGGAATCGATCTGGAAACCGACACCGGGATTGATCAGGTGTGCAATGCCAAGGCCGATGAAACCAGCCAGCAGTGTGGTGACGACGTACATGCCAAGGATCTTCGCGCCCACGCGCTTGAGTTTATTGACGTCCGTAAGGTTGGTAATGCCGCTGATGATGGAGAAGAATACCAGGGGAACCGTCAGCATCTTGATGAGCTTGAGGAAGATATCGCCGATGATCTTAATGACAAGGACCTTTTCGCCGAAGATAACGCCGAGCAAAATACCTAAGCCGAAGCCGATAAACACTCGCGTGGATAAGCTTAGCTTTTTCACAATGTTTCCCTCCTGTTGTGATGTCTGATTAGAATTCAAGGTCGCGGTAAACGACCTGTCCGTCCTTGATCGTAGCGACTGGCTTGAGCAGCTGGTGACCGGTGTAAAATGCTCCGCCGCGGTCGCGGTAGATAAAGTCTTTATCTTTCAGGTCAAAAATTGCAACATCTGCAAAAGAACCGACGCTTAAGCATCCGATCTGATTTTCCATGCCGATCCATTTGGCGGGCTTCTCGGTCGTGGCCGAGATCGCATCCGTCAGGCTCAGACCCAGACTGAGCATCTTGGACAGGATAAACGGCATGGAGAACATCAGGTGCTCACGGAATGCGCCTTCTTCGCAGGCGTCGGTGCCGATCATATCGGGAAGGAATCCCTGCTCGATGGCCGCTTTAGCGACGGAAACGTCGCAGTGTCCCTGTGCGTGGCCTACATCGAACAGAACGCCGCGCTTTCTCGCCTCCCATGCCTCGGGACGGACCTTACCGTCAGGACCGAGCAGGATCGAGTCATTGCGCTTGTTGTACATGTGCGTCAGGATGTCATCCTTACGCAAAAGATCGCACAGTCGCCCGAACGGGATCGCCGTTTCTGAAGAGTGGATGACGAGGCGCGTATGGCAGCGCTCTGCCAACTCCAGCGCCCGCAGCAGAGGCTTTTCACCCATGTCCTTGATGACGCCGGTGTTGACGCGCAGCTTGATGCCAATCAGCTCGCCGCGATAGCGATCAAACAGCTGCTCGATCTCCCGCTCGTATACGCCGCCGAGATAATCCGGGTCAACATTTTCAAGGTATCCGTTGCACGGCAGGCCCATAGGGCTGACGTTGACCAGCGTTTTTACACGTACCTTGCAGGTGTTGATGAAGCCGCGGCTCGTCTCGTAAGTCGCCCAGCCGGCGCTGCCGGCGTCGATCGCCGTTGTGACGGCACTGGGGATACAGGTGCATTCTGTGGAAATGCCCATTTTGGTCAGCGGCCACAGATGCGCGTGGGCGTCGATCAGGCCGGGGGTAACGATGTGCCCTGCGGCATCAAGAACGCGGTCGCTTTCTGCGTTCTGATAATCACCGACGCCGACGATTTTTCCGTTGTAGATGGCTACGTCCGCTTTGGCGTCGAATTTATTCTGCGGGTCGATCACACGGCCATTGCGGATGATGATGTCATACATGATGAATCGTTCTCCTCCTTTTGCACTTTTACACAGTACACGCGGTTTTTCATGGGGTAAGTGAACCATATCACGCACAGCGTTCAATGAAAAGAGCTGATTTGTGGAGCGAAATATTACGCGTGAGAATATTTTGACAAATCTATGAAAACCACGCAATATGTTCTTGCGAAAAACTGCACGATCTGTCATAATATCGCGTATAGGAATATTTAATGATAAGATTATTCTCTTTTGTTCCGCGCGTGCGGATGGTATACTCCAAGCATAACGCAGCGCATGCTGCATGGGGTATCCTTCGTTATACCAATGTTTACCGGAGGAAATATGATCGACTATCGTTATATTGAAGCATTTTTGGCAGTGGTCAATACCAACAGCCTGTCAAAGGCGGCGGAATCCATGTATGTCTCGCAGTCGAGCATCAGCAAATGGATCTGCCAGCTGGAAGAGGAGATCGGTGTTGAGCTGATCGTGCGCCACAAAGGTCAGCGCTCGATAGAGCTGACTGCCAGCGGCAAGGAGCTTGTCCCGCTGGCGGAGGAGTGGATGAATCTGCACGGCCAGATCATCGGGATGAAGGAGCACAACCGCACGAGCATCCGCATTGTCAGCGTGGATTCGCTGAACAATACGCTGATGCCGCCGATCTATCAGGAGCTTCTGCGTACGGATCCGGAGCTGGAGCTTTCGGTTCTCACCGGGCAGTCTCCCGATATCTATTCGATGGTGGAACGCAAGCAGTACGATGTAGGCATCGTGACCGTGGAACTTCATTCTCCCAGCCTGATCGTAACGCCGCTGCTGACGGAACAGTTCGAGCTGCTGCTCTACTCGGAAAAGGAGGTGGACACATCCGCGCCGGTCACTCCGGACTCGCTGGATGTGCGCAAGAATCTCTATATTCCGAGCGGATATTCTCTGCGGCAGTGGCATGAGTACTGGTTCCACACTGCCAAAAGCTATCTTTGGGTCGATCCGCAGACTCCGGCAAGAATGCTCTTCTGCGAGGAAGGACTTTGGACGGTCGTACCGCTGAGCGTAGCCGCGCAGCTTTCCAGACAGCCGCATGTGCATCGCCTGCAAATGACCTCGTCCCCATCCCCAAGAAGCACCTATTATATTACCCACAAATATCCGCGGGACAACTGTAAGGCGGTGCTGCCCATGGTCAAGGACCTTTTGCAGCGCTATGCTTCGGCCTACCCCCTGGATGTTTGAAACGGAAAGGACGATTTCTATGATTTCTCAGCGGGCACAAAATATTGTCGCATCTGTTACCGGTGAGCTGTCTGCAAAAGTTACGGAGCTGAAAGCACAGGGCAAGGACGTTATCAAGCTCAATATTGGTGAGCCGGATTTTCGCCCGCCCGAAAATATTGCGGAGGCGGCGATCGCCGCCATTGAAGAAGGCTTTTCCAAGTATGTGGCGATCCCTGGCATCATTGAGCTGCGCAAGGCGATCTGCGCCAAACTGGAAAAGGACAACCATCTTGTTTACTCTCCCAATGAGATCTGTGTCAGCACAGGTGCAAAGCAGGCGGTGATGAACGCCTTAATGGCTCTGTGTGACCCGGGCGATGAGGTCATCATTCCCACGCCATGCTGGGTCAGCTACAGCGAGATGGTCAAGCTCACCGGTGCTGCGCCCGTGTTTGTTCCCTGCAAGGCGGAGACGGGCTTTGCCCTCAATGTTGATGACATTGCCGCGGCTGTTACGCCGCACACCAAGGCGATCATCATCTGCACGCCCAACAACCCCACCGGCGCGGTTTACAGCGAGCAGACGCTGCGCGCGCTCGCGGCGCTGGCCGTTGAAAAGGACTTTTACATCATTGCGGACGAAATATACGAAAAGCTGATCTTCGGAGATGCAAAGCACTTTTCCATTGCATCGATCTCCGAAGAGGTGCGCGAGCGCTGCGTGACCATCAACGGCTTTTCCAAGGCCTATGCCATCCCCGGCTGGCGTTTGGGTTATTCTGCCGCCGTCGGTGAAGTTGCCGCCAGCATCAAATCCATCCAGAGTCATGCGACTTCTGCGGCAAACTGCATTGCGCAGCGCGCGGGCGTTGCGGCACTGACCGGACCGCAGGATTCTGTGGAGGCCATGCGCCGCGAATATGAACGCCGCCGCGATTATGCTTTTGGTGCACTGAAAGCGATGCCGGGCGTGGAGCTGGAAATGCCGCACGGCGCGTTCTATCTGTTCCCCAAGGTTGATTCGTACTTTGGTACGCAGTATCAAAATTATCAAATCAACAGCTCAAAGGACCTTGCCAATTACCTGCTAGACGAGGCGGAGATCGCCGTCGTGTTCGGCGAAGCATTTTACATGAACGGCTATCTGCGCATTTCCTACGCAAACTCCATGGAGAATACCCAGGAAGCGCTGCGCAGAATGGCGGAAGCGCTGAAAAAGCTTGGAAGGGAGTGAAGAAAATGTCCTGCGGAAATAGAATCTATACCAAACGGACCTTGGCTGAACCGGAGCTGATCGAGAGCTTCTGTGAGCTGCCTGCCGCAAATGTGGCTGACTGCATGGGCCGCTCCTGCGCCATGAACCCGCGCATCCATCTCATCAGCTCGCCTAAGCGGCCGCTGGTCGGTTCTGCACTGACGGTCAAATGCCGGGCAGGCGATAACCTGATGATCCACGCCGCGATGGAAATGGCGGGGGAGGGCGACGTGCTTGTCGTTTCCAATGAAGGAGATGACAAACGCGCGTTGATCGGGGAAGTCATGATGACCTATCTGCGTTATGAGAAGAAGATCGCCGGCATCGTGCTTGACGGACCAATCCGCGATATAGAAGAGCTCTCACAGTGGGACTTTCCCATTTATGCGACGGGCAGCACGCCTGGCGGACCCTATAAAGAAGGCCCGGGCGAGATCAACGTTCCCATCGCCTGCGGAGAGATCAGCGTGTATCCCGGCGATATCATTCTTGCCGACCACGACGGTGTGATCGCCATTCCCATCAAGGATGCGCCGACGGTGCTGGAGGCAGCTCGCGTCTATCACGAAAAGGATGAAGCTAAGGTAGCGGCGACCAAAGCCGGAAAGGCTGACCGCGGCTGGGTAAAGAAGTTGCTGGAGAAAAAAGAAGTCGAAGTGATCGACGACCTTTGCGTTTCCGGATGATCAGCGGCAAAGCAAAACGACCATATAAGGCGGTACCTTGATAGACATGCTGTTTGACACCAAAGATTCCCCCTCGAAGACTCTGTACAGCGGAGTTTTCGAGGGGGAATCTTTAGCTGATGGCAAAGACACCTCTGCCGTTGGAGCAGCTTGTTTTCCTTTGAGGCCGCGTGATGTCGTTTTTGGCTCTGAAAGAGAAGTATACTGGCGATGTGTAGAGAGCCATGTCTGGAAGGCGAGCGTTTATTCCCACACCAGCTCCCGTGAAAGCAGATGCCCTGACTGTTATGTCGAAACCAAGGACTGGCTGGCTGATTCTCCGCTTGTGCAGATTTGGCACCCAACTAAAAATCTGCCGCGCGTACCGGAGGACGTAACAGTTCGGTCCAACAAAATATTCTGGTGGCAGCACGGGGAGTTTGTATGGCAGGTAAGCGCGAAAGACCGCCAGAAAAAAGATGGGCCGGTATTGCAATTATCATAAACACCTGCGGCTATCTGTGACGCATCCAGAGCTGGTAGCGCTGTGAGAAGAAACAAAGAATGGGAGGCATCTGTCAGCAACCGAAGCAGAAGAGGACATAATTGTCCGTACTGTGCAGATCGTTCTAAAAGACTGGGGAGCATCGCGGCGCAGCGCCCTGATCTGCTGAAGGAATGGAATTATGAGAAGAACGCGAAGCCGCCGCAAGAGGTTACTGCGCGCTCGAATAAAAAGTGTGGTGGAAGTGCAGTACATGCGGTCACGAGTGGCAGATTTCTCCTGACGGCAGGTGCGGCGTAAGCGGTTGCCTCTCCTGCGCAAAAAAGCAACGCCGAATCGCACCCGATGACGCGCACAAGACGTAAATCATTTCGCCCGGCCTGCGGGACTTTTGCCGCACGCAGCGTGTGCTGCCGCGCTTTTCTCATTGACAATTCGACGGGGAATGCTATAATCTGCTATGTCTGAAAAAATGTAAAATTGTATCGCAGAGGTGCCGCCGCGAGGCGGAGAATAGAGAATCCGGTGCGAATCCGGAACGATGCAGTCACTGTGTACGGGAACGGCCTGCGTAGCCACTGGGAAACTGGGAAGGGCAGCGCCGCGATGAACGAAGTCAGGAGACCTGCCTCTGTGAGAAATCTCAAGCCCGCTGCACACAGGCTGATATTTCTGCGAGTTTACCCGCGGCGCGATTTTTTCGCGGCGCGGTGTTGCTGGTTGGAATCATGAGAGCGGCTGTGGGTCACCATGGCCGCTTTTATATTTCTTTCAGAACGATTTTTGAAGAAGAAGGTAAAGAGAAACATGAAAAAAGCACTTGCAATCCTGCTTACAGCCGTAATGCTGCTGGGCGTGCTGACCGCCTGCGGCAGCAAGAAGGACGACGCTGCCGACGACACGCAGAACACGGAGGACACCGACAGGGCCGCGGCCGACAATGTCGCCGCGCTCATTGACGCGATCTATGTTCAGGAGCGCACCGATGAGACCGACGCGCAGTGCGAGGCCGCCAAGGCTGCCTGGGATGCGCTGACCGACGAGCAGAAGGCCATGGTCGAGGGTGAGGAAGCGAGCCCTGAGTACTTCGGCCTTGATACGGGCGATGCGTCCAAGGACGATCCCCGCAACCAGGACGAGATCGGCGAGAACGAGCTTCTGGTCGTTTCCTTCGGCACGTCCTACAACGACAGCCGCGTCAACGATATCAAGAGCATCGAGGACGCCCTGCAGGAGGCCTATCCCGACTGGTCCGTCCGCCGCGCCTTCACGGCTCAGATCATCATCAACCACATTCAGGCCCGCGACGGCGAGAAGATCGACAACATGACCCAGGCGCTCGACCGCGCTGTGGCCAACGGCGTCAAGAACCTCGTCGTGCAGCCGACGCACCTGATGCACGGCGCGGAGTATGACGAAATGTGTGCTACCATCGACGAGTATCGCGATCAGTTCGAGTCCGTCTCCATCGCGGAGCCCCTGCTCGGCGAGGTCGGCAGCGACGCGACCGTCATCAACGCCGACAAGGAAGTTGTCGCCAAGGCCATCACTGCCGCCGCGGTCGAGGCAAGCGGCTTTGACTCTCTCGAGGCTGCCAAGGAAGCTGGCGCCGCGTTCGTCTTCATGGGCCATGGCACCGCACACGTCGCCAAGGTCAGCTACAGCCAGATGAGCGCCCAGATGCAGAACCTTGGCTATGAGAACGTCTTCATCGGCACGGTCGAGGGCGAGCCGGAGGAGACCTCCTGCGAGTCCGTCATCGAGGCCGTCAAGGCTGCGGGCTACACCAACGTCATCCTGCGCCCGCTGATGGTCGTTGCGGGTGACCACGCCAACAACGACATGGCCGGCAGCGACGACGATTCCTGGAAGACTATGTTCGAGGCTGCCGACTTCACCGTCGACTGCCAGATCGCGGGCCTCGGCGAGATCGCCGATGTGCAGGCGCTCTACATCGCCCACACCCAGGCCGCCATTGACGCCCTGAACGCGTAAATAGACCCAAAGGGCTCCGAAGCGATTGTGCACCGCTTCGGAGCCTTTTCCGGATGGAGGTATTTCCTAATGAAAAGAACACTGACTCTGATACTGACCGTGCTGATGCTCTGCACGCTGCTTTTCGGCTGCGGGCAGAGCAGCGGGAACGGCGATCCGCAGGACACCAACACCGAGCCTGCGCTCGCCGACGGCGTTTACACCGCGGACTTCAATACCGACAGCAGCATGTTCCACGTGAACGAGGCCTGCGAGGGCAAGGGTACGCTGACGGTCGAAAACGGCCAGATGACGATCCACATCAGCCTGCCGTCCAAGAGCATTCTGAACCTCTTTTGCGGCACGGCGGAGGACGCGCAGAAGGACGGCGCGGCGCTCTTGCAGCCCGCGACCGACACCGTCACCTATTCCGACGGCCTGAGCGAGGAGGTCAATGGCTTTGATATCCCCGTGCCCGCGCTGAACGAGGAGTTCGACGTCGCCATCATCGGCACGAAGGGCAAGTGGTACGACCACAAGGTCTCCGTGACGAACGCCGTTTTGAAGGAAGACGACGCCGCCGCGCCCGCCGAGACGCTGGCCGACGGCACCGCCGTGGTAGAATGCGACGCTGCGGACATCCGCGCCGTCGCCGGTCAGGCCGGTGATTTCACCCTGCCGGTAACGGGCTTCGCCGCAGGCGACTCCGCCATCACCGTGACGTGTACCTACACCTATCTGGAAAACGGCGTGCCCAAGCGTATCCAGTCCTCCACCATCATCAGTGCCCGTTCCCTCCGCGACGCGGTGGGACTGGTATACGATGTGGAGGAGGACACGGTGCTCCGCACCACCGTCAACGGCGTGTACCTGCCCTGCGAGGGCACCGGCAGCACCGAGGGCGGCGATGTCACCGCGCCGGACTTTGAACGCCAGACCGGCAGCCTGTATCTGTTCGCCGGAAATGCCTACACCGATCTGAATGACTTCACCGTGGATCTCAGCGGCCTTACCGCTGTGGACAGCGGCGGCAACGCCCTGGACGGCACCCGATGGGCCATTTACGCGGGCGACGTGATTGAGGCGGACGACTACCGATACCGTCTGCTGACGGTGGAGACGGATCAGCCGCGGCGCCTGTACATCAGCGGCACCGTGACCCTGCGCCGGAATGGCGTGACATACCAGCTGACGCTGACCAACTACCCCTGCGGGGCGGACCCCGCGCCATAAGAAATGAAAGGCAGGTGACACCGCATGGACGCGCTGCGCCGAAAACTACATGACCAGCGGGGCGTGTCCATGCTGATGGCCCTGCTGCTGATGCTGGTGGCCCTGATGGTCAGCGCCGTGGTGCTGGCAGGCGCTTCCAGCGCCGTGTCCGCCCTGCGCACCGACCAGAAGCAGGAGCAGGCGGCCCTGACCGTAACATCCGCAGCGGAGCTGATCCGAAACAGCTTTCTGGCGTCGGACATGAAGTACGTCAGCGCCACTGTCAGCTATGAGTTCTACTACAACCCTAATCAAAATACCTCCAGTACCACCACCCAGACCATTCCCGCCGAGCTTGCGTTCAGCGACTTCGCCAACTACGCCATCGGGCGGCTCCGCGATGGGCAGCCGGTGCTGAACCGCGTCTATACCCTCCATCTGGAGGACGATCGTGTCAGCGATGTCACCGCTACGTTCTCCATGGCCTATGACACGCTGGACAGCGGTGAGACCAGCTACGTGCTGACGGCGGCGCTGGAGAGCACGGATCCCGACGCGCCCTACCGCATGACGCTGGTGATGCCCAGCGCTGTCACCACCAGCACCTCTGTCAATGACCAGCGCTTTTACAAGATGACCACCACCGTCGAGACCATTTCATGGACCGATGGCGGCACCATCCATCGAAAGGAGGCGGGCTCATGAAAAAGCTGCGCTCCCGCAGGGGTGAAACACTGGTAGAGACACTGGTATCCCTGCTGATCGTGGTACTGGTGATGGCCTTTCTGGCCACATCTATCGTGGCGGCCACCCGCGTCAACGCCAAGATGCGGGACGCGGACGTGGCGGTGCGCTACGACGGCACCTCGGAGCCGGCCAGCCTCACCGTGTCCTCCGGACGCGGCACCAGCTCCTTCACCGTCCCCGTGGAGAAATACACCACAGAGAACGGCTACTGCTACTACACCTACGACGGCAATTGACCTGCCGCCGCGCATCGCCGGAACAGGAGGTACCTGCCCGTGAAACAGAAGAAGAAAGCCGGCCTGACCATGGTGGAGCTGCTGTGCGCGCTGGCGGTCCTGCTGCTGGTCGCCGCCTGCATGGTGGTGGGCGTATCGCTGGCGGTCCGCAGCTATGACCGCTCGCTGGCCAGCTCGGAGGCCCAGGTGCTGTGCGCCACGCTGCAGACCACGGTCAGTGACGAGCTGCGCTACTCCGGCACCCTGTTCTACGACCAGACCGGTCGTCTTACCGGCTTTTTCAGCCAGGAGCACGGCGGCGAGGACGCCAAGGACGGCTTCCAGACCGATGAGAACGGCCAGATCCTGCTGGGCGGTACCAAGCTGCTGCCCAAGAAGGCGTATCCCCACGGCCTGCGGGCTGCGGTGGCGGTGGACTACGACAGGGCCACCCGCCTGTTCTCCGTCACCGTGGCGGTGACGGATGCGCAGGGCGCGGAGCTGTCGTCCACATCGTTCCAGGTGGAGAAGCTCAACGCCTCCGACGAGGTCGTGGCGGGCTCATAAGAGACGAAACAATAAGGACGCGGCGGCCGAATGGCCGCCGCGTCCTTATTGTTTTCCTTATTTCCCGCCGTTCTGCTCTACCCAGCCGCGGACATACGACACGAAGCGCTGCGTGGAGGCGGAAAGGGCCTTCTCATCCTTCACCGCGATGCCGATGTTGCGGTAAAACGTCATGGGCGGGCGGCAGGCCGTCACCGGATAGGGGCTGTGGCGGACCATCAGCTCCGGCAGCAGGCTGATGCCCAGCCCTTTGGACACCATGGCCAGAATAGTCCGGTCCTCACGTGCTGTATACTTTACATTGGGGCGCACCCCCATCTCATCGAAGGCGGCGCGTATCTCGTAGTCCTCGCCCTCCTCCAGCTGGATGAAGGGCTCCGTGGCCAGCGCCTCCGTGGGGAAAGGGTCTCTGCCGGCCAGAGGATGGTCGCAGGGCAGGATGATCTGGAGCACGTCCTGGTGCAGGGCGTAGGTATGGAGGCGCTTCACGGAGGGCAGGCGCAGGAAGCCGCAGTCCACGGTGCCCTTCAGGATCCACTCCTCCACCTGCTCGTAGAAGTCGCTGGTGACCACGTCAAACTCGATGTTGGGGTAGATCTCGCCGAAGCTCTTGAGGATGGAGGGCAGCCACTGGGCGGAGACGCTGGAGAACGTGGCCACCCTCACAAGGCCGCTATCCATGCCCCGCAGGCTGGCGGCGGACTGCATCAGGGCGTGGTGGGCCGCACAGAGCTCCTCGATCTGGGGCAGCAGGGCCCGCCCGTCCGCCGTCAGCACTACGCCGCCGCGGTTGCGGCTCAGCAGCGTGACTCCCAGCTCCTCCTCCAGCGATTGCACCGCGTGGCTGACGCCGGATTGGGTGAAGTTCATAGCCTCCGCCGCCTTGGAAAAGTTGCCGCAAGCCGCGGTCTTGAGAAACATCTGGTACTTGGATATGCTCATGTCCGCACCTCCCTTTCTGCCGCCATTCTATCATACTTTTGCTCATAGTTGCAAGTACAATAATGCGTTTTACAAATAGCGAATTCTATGATACTATCATATCGTCAACAAGATCTGTGAAAAATATGGAGGTAATGAACTATGGCTCTGGTAACGAAAATGACCCGCTGCGCTGTCTGCGGCAGCAGCGATGTTTCCTTTGACGGCAAGACTTATCACTGCGCCACCTGCGGGACGGACAGCGATGTGAGCATGCCCGCCGCCGATATTGCCGCGGTGAACCGCATCGTGGCGATGGGCAACGACGCCGAGGAGGAGCTGCCCCGTCTGCGCCGGCAGTACCGCAATCTGGACATCTCCAGCTGGGACAAGGAGAACCGGCTGCAGACCAAATAAACTGCATTTTTTCCTACTTTTCTTTTCCATGTGGGTGATACCACAAAAGAAGAACACCGTGTCTGCGGCACGGTGTTCTTTTTTTGTGCAGATGATGGTCCCTGCGGCGCGGTGAAGGAACCGGCGCACAGGGCGCGGAGTGCGAAGCAGGCTGCGGTCATCGCCGCAGCCTGCTTCCCGATACGGAACATATTATCTTCGGCGGGCCGCAGCCCGTGAGGATATGGGGTAAGTGCGCTTACACCAGCAGCAGGGACAGCTGCGGGATATAGGTGGTCAGCAGCAGCACCACAATAATGACGCCAATGAACGGCCAGATCCACTTGACGATCCGCTCGAACGGGATGTGGGCCACGGAGGAGCCCACGAACAGGTTGACGCCGTAGGGCGGGGTGATGAAGCCGATGGCCAGGTTCATGGTCATGACGATGCCGAAGTGGACGGGGTTGACGCCCAGCGCCACCGCCACGGGCAGCAGGATGGGAGCCAGGATGGTGCAGCTGGAGATGTTGTCCATGAACATACCCACCACCAGCAGGAACACGTTCATCAGCAGCAGGATGATGATCTTGTTGTCGCTGATGCCCAGAATGAAGGCGGACAGGGTCTCGGGGACCTGCTCCAGCGTCATGACGTAGGCGAAGCTGGTGGACATACCCACGATGAAGGAGGTGGCGCCGGCGATGACGACGGTGTCCTTCATGCAGTCCACGAATTCTTTCCAGTGGATCTCCTTGTAGACGAAGGTACCGATGATGAAGGTGTAGACGCAGGAGACGGCAGCGGCCTCGGTGGGGGTGAAGAATCCGCCGTAGATACCGCCCAGAATGATGACGGGGCTGAGGATGGCCCAGAAGGAGTCGATGAAGGACTTGCCCAGCGCCTTGAAGTTGAACTTGCGGCCATTGCCCTTCCAGCCGTACTTCTTACTGGTGGCCCAGTTGTAGAGCATCAGCGCCAGACCCATCAGCAGGCCGGGGATGACACCGGCCTTGAACATATCGCCGATGGAGGTGCCGGTGGCCACGCCGTAGATGACGAAGGGGATGGACGGGGGAATGATGACGCCGATGGTACCGGCTGCCGCAGACAGCGCCGTGGCGTAGCCCTTGTCGTAGCCCTTCTCCTCCATCTCGGGGATCATGAAGGAACCGATGGCGGACACGGTGGCGGGGCCGGAGCCGGAGATGGCGGCGTAGAACATGGCGGTAAAGGTGGTGATGGCGCCCAGACCGCCGGTGAAGAAGCCGACGATGTTGTCAGCCAGATCCAGCAGGCGCTTGGAGATACCGCCGTAGCGCATGAAGTTGCCGGCCAGCATGAAGAAGGGGATGGCCATCAGAGAGAAGCTGTCGATGCCGGCGAAGGCGTTCTGCGCCACCATAATGGGGTCGATATTGGTGGCAAACACCAGACACAGCATGGTGGCAAGGCCCATGGCGATGCCGATGGGAAGGCTGATCGCTCCGAAGATGACCAGGCAGATGATCAAAATAGCTAACATATCAGGCTACCTCCTCCTTGATCTCCTCTTGGGGGCCGTCTTTCATGCCCTGGATCAGCTTCTGCACCAGACGGATGCTCATCAGCGCGCCGCCCAGAGGCACAGAGGCGTAGGGAATGGTCATGGGGATACGCATGGCGGAGGACACCTGACCCATGATGGCGATCTCCTTCACCAGAAGGACACCCTCCACGGTGAGCCACAGGGCGAAGATGAGCCACAGGGTCAGCACCACGGTCTCGGACACACGGCGCTTATTGCCGGTGAGCTTGCCGATCAGCGCGGTGATACGGATGTGGGCGTCCTCGCGGACGGCGTAGGACGCGCCGATCCAGACCTGATAGAGCATGATGTAACGGGCCAGCTCCTCAGCCCAGACAGTGGCGGCGTGGAACCAGCGGAGCACCACCTGCATGAAGATGATCAGCACCATGGCCACCAGGGAGATGATGAGGAACCACTTTTCGAAGTTCTTTTCAATAAATTTCCAAGCTCTCATTTCTCTCACCTCTCCTTAAAAGTCATCGTTGTACTTCATGGCAAGGTCGATCAGTTCCTGTGTGCCGCCGTACTTCTCAATGAACAGGTCGTACACGGAGGCAGCGGACTCGATGAAGGCGTCCTTCTGCTCGGAGGTGACCTCCACCACGTTGATGCCGTTGTCCTTCAGCAGCTGGATGTAACCCTCCTGCGCATCGCGGATCAGCTGGGTCAGGTTCTGGACGAAGTGCTCAGATGCCTCATCGAACCATTCCTTGTCCTGACCCTCCAAGGACTCGTAGAAGTCCTTGTTGATGTTGAAGATACCGGCGGTGTAGAAGTGGCCGGTGAGGGTCACGGTGTTCTGCACCTCGTACAGGCGGTTGGCGGTGATGACGGCCAGGGGGTTCTCCTCGGCGTCCACAGCGCCCTGCTGCAGGGCGGTGAACAGCTCAGAGAACGCCATGGGCGTGGGGCTGGCGCCCCAGGCCTGGAAGGAGGCCATGTGAATGGGGTTCTCCTGCGTGCGGATGGACAGGCCCTTCAGGGCTTCGGGGCTGGTGGCCTCGATGTTGTTGGTGGTAATGTGGCGGTAGCCGGACTCGGTCCAGCCCATGGCGTGGAGGCCCAGACCCTCCAGAATGGGGTCAAGCTCCTTGCCAAGGTCGCCGTTGAGGGTCTTCATGGCCGCTTCGCCGCTCTTGAATACGAAGGGCAGGTCCACCACCATGAAGCGGGTATCGAAGCCCGCCAGCACGGACGTGGGAGGGGTGTTGCCCTGCATGTAGCCGAGGATGACGCTCTCGGTCTGCTGCCGGTCGCCGCCCAACGCGGAGTTGATATACACGCGGACATCGAATCGGCCGTTGGAGATACGCTCCAGCTCCTCTTCAAACATGTAGAGTGCCTGGGAAATGGGGTGGTCAGATGCGACGGTGTCGCCTACGCGGAACACGATGGTTTCCTGCGCAGTGTGGGTCTTGTTGTAAGACATTTTGGCGAAGATGCCGACGTTGGCCAGAACGGCAACAACAAGGATCAGGGCAACGACGCCTTTTGCTTTACTGCTCACGTTTTTTCCTCCGTTCCTCAATTTTGTGGTTCTCTCTTTGTGCTATTTCATCGGGCAAAGCCCGCTGCACACGGGCAATTGGGGGCGCTCAGCTGAGCATGGACACGATGGCCTCGTAGGAGATGTTGGGCACGTTGCGGAAGGTCTGGAGCATATCCACGCGCTCGGTGAGCATGTGCCCGTCGCGGCCGAAGGCGCCGATATTCACCACGGGTACGTTGATCTCCAGGATCTTGTCCACATCGTGGAAGTACTTCACCTTCCAGGAGGGCATGTTCTCCGCCACGGCGTCGAAGGACTCCCGTGTGTCGCACAGGGCCATGAAGCTGGAGTCGGAGATGTAGGGGTAGAACATGCGGGTCTTGATCTGGCGCTGGGCCTCGGGGCGGAGCTTCTCCACCGCACCCTCCACGGCGTCCAGCAGTGCGCGCTCCTTCTCGGTCTTGCCGGTCATCTCGATGCGGGCGCTGAACACGGAGCCGAAGAACAGGACCAGCGCGGGGGATTTGTCCTCGTACCACTTCCAGACCTCCTCCACCACGGCCAGACTGAAGTAGCGCAGGTCCATGGCGGGCTGCTCGCGCTGGAGGTTCTCGGCAAAGGCGGCGATGGCATCCTTGAAGGGCTGGCCGTGACGCTCCGCAGCCTCGTTATAGAACTCCTTCCACGTATACACGCGGGTCTTCCACGGCAGCTTCGTGTAGGGCACGCCGCTGAGGGAGCAGTACTTCTCGTACTGTTCGTTGAGGTAGGCCACCACGCTGTCGAAGGCGTCCACACCCACCTGACGGCTCTTTTCCAGCACCACGTCGGGGCTCATGCCGTGGGTGAAGAAGTTGTAGTAGGAGAAGGCGGTCAGCGCCGTCTGGACGGTGTAGCCATCCTTGGTGTCCGCCTGCTTCAGAGAGATGGGCGGGATGGTCACCTCGCCCTGGGCGATGTCGCACAGGTCGGTGTTCAGGGACATGCGGCGTGTGACCTCGGCGATCAGCAGGTTGGGGTCGAAGGCATTGAAGGCGGAGCCCACGTGGGATTCCTTGCCCAGCGCCACGAAGCAGGGCAGCAGCTTGCCGATGCTGCCGTAGTAGATGTAGCGGTTCTCGTCGCCGGGCATGTAGTTGGTGGAGTAGTCGGCGTTGATGCAGGCCACGTACTCGAAGTGCTCCTTCTTCTTCAGGTCCAGCAGGTAGTCGATGGCGGTGATGATGCCGTGGGAGTTGTCCTCCTCGTCACACTCGGCGATCTGGACCAGATTGCCGTCCAGCTCCTCGGGGTGCTCGGAGAAGTACTTGACAAGGTACATGTGGCCGGCCACGCCGGACTTCATATCCAGAGCGCCGCGGCCGAACATATAGTCGCCGGACTCAATGTCCGCCAGTACCTCCGGCGTCAGGGAGAAGGTCTCCTTCAGCTTCTGAGGCAGCTCGTCGGTCTTGAAGGCGTACTCGCGGATGGTGCCGAAATCGTCCACGCCCACGGTGTCGATGTGGCCGATGAGGATCACGGTGCGGTTGGAGGTACCCTTGGTGCCCTTGACGTAAGCCAGGGTGGAGTGGCGCTCCACAAAGTCGTCCTTGGTCTGGAAGCACATCACCTGCTCCGGATGGGCCTTGAAATAGGGCAGATCCATGAAATAGTTGTACACGTAGCGGGCCACCGCCGTCTCGCCATGGGGTTCTTTGTTGATGCTGGGGATGGCCACCATCTCGGAAGTGAGGCGCTTGACCTCCTCAAAGCAATCCAGTTTCATATGCTGTCTCCTTTTTTATTTGCTGTATACTTCGCGGCCGGCCAGATACGTCTTTTCCACCTGGATATCCATGATCTCGTCGGCGGGGATCTTGAAAATGTCGCGGTCGATGACTACCATGTCGGCGAACTTGCCGGGCTCCAGCGTGCCCAGCACCGCGTCCTGTCCGGCGGCGTAATGCAGGTTCTTGGTGAACATGCATACAGCGTCGTAGACGCTCATCTTTTCCTCCGGCTGGTAGCCGCCCTCGGGGCAGCGGTGGAAGTCCTTGCGGGCCACGGCGGTGTAGATGTTCAGCCATGGAGAGAAGGGCTCCACGGGGCAGTCGGAGCCGCCGGTGAGGATCAGTCCGGCCTTGCGGTACGTCTCCCAGCGGTAGCTGTACGCCGCCCGCTCAGGGCCGATGCGCTCCACAGCCCAGTGCATATCCGTCTCCAGAAAAACCGGCTGCAGATCCAGCACCACCGGCAGCTTCTGCATGCGGCGGATCATGTCGTCGGTGGCCATCTGGGCGTGGATAATGCGGAACGGGTCGCGGTCCGCCTGCTCCCGGGCTGTCATGCCGTGCTCACGGCTCTTCTCCAGTGTGTACTCGATGGCGGTGAGCACGCAGTCCAGACCCTTGTCGCCGATGCAGTGGGTGGCAGGCTGGAGTCCCATCTCATAGGCTTTGAGCATGTGCTCGTTCAGCTCCTGCTGGCTCTGGACCAGGATGCCATCGGTATCGGGCGCATCGCTGTACGGTACCAGCAGCTTGGCGGAGCGGGAGCCCAGCGAGCCATCGGAGAAGATCTTGTGGCCGCCGTAGCACACCTTGTGATAGGGATCGTCCATCTCCCTGCGGGTCAGGTAGGGCTTCTGATAGAGGGTATCCAGATAGATCACCACACGCAGGGGCAGCTGCCCCTTGCGGTCCAGAAGCAGGTAGTCCTCGGGATCCTCAGTGTACTTCCAGATGTCCGCGGCGTAGGTGTGGACGGTGGTGAGACCCTGACTGGAGGCCTCCGCCAGCGCCTCGCGCATGATCTTCTCCTTGACCTCGGGGATCTTGGCGGGGTCGGGGATCAGCTCGTCGAAGATCTTGGTGGCCTGCTCCCGCAGGATGCCGTTGGGCATGCCGTCCGCGTCCAGCTCCACCAGACCGCCGGGGCCGAATTCATAGCCCTTGCCGATACCGGCGGCGGCCAGCGCCGCGGTGTTGGCCACGGCGGTATGCAGACACACGCGCTTCATCATCACGGGGTGGTCCGGACTCACCAGGTCCAGATCCGCTTTGGTGGGCAGGTGGTCGTTGTCGGCGTCCCACTTGGACTCGTCGAAGTTGGAGCCTTTGATCCACTGGCCCTTGGGGGTCTCCGCTGCCCGGGCAGCCAGCTTGCCGATGGCCTCCGCCTTGCTGGTACAGCCGCCCAGGTCCACGGTGGTGTGGGTCTGACAGTAGGCAAAGAAGTGGAGGTGGGAATCACCCATGCCCGGGAGCATGGTCTTGCCCGCCAGATCCACCACCTGCGGCGCTTCGCAGGCGCCCAGCACCTCCTCCGTGGTACCCGTGTATACAATCTTACCGTCACGCACGGCCAATGCCTCCACCACGTCGCCCTCCCGGGCCATGGTGTATATCACGCCGTTTTTCAAAATCAGATCGGTCTGCTTCATATAAACCTCCTATGCAGCAGTGACATTGGCGTCATTATAGCATCGTCAACAATTGTATGCAATATAGCGCGGCCATTTTTGGCGTTTAGCACAAAAAGTTTTGTATTCTTTTGTAAGTTGTTAAAAGATTGCTAATTATGCATCCGCCATTTTTACGATACGTTGTTCAATAAATCGTGTATTTTATTACTTTTACGGTGTGGTTTGCGCGCAAATAGTTTCTTGAAATGAAATCGCAGGATTGCCATATGTTGGTTTTCACAGCTTGACGGAGCTGTATACCGCCACTATAATCATTGTATCCAATTTTTTGTTCTGGAGGATTTTGGTATGTACAAAGCTGTGCGCATGTTCAATTATAAAGATGGCCTCGGACTGGAGCAGGAAGCGCTGAAGGGCGTGTGCGAGGTGGAGGAGCACGTCTGCTCCACCGAGGACGATATCATCAAGTATTGTCAGGACGCCGACGCCGTCATGGGCATCTTCGAGCCGCTGACCGCACGGGTCATCAACTCCCTGCCCAAGCTGAAGCTCATCGCCTGCAAGAGCATGGGATACAATTATGTGGATCTGGAGGCCGCCAAGGCCCGCGGCATCTCCGTCACCCACCTGCGCAGTGCCTTCTCCATTGATGTGGCAGACTACGTGACGGCCTGCATCCTGGCCCACAACAAGCGGCTGTTCGCCTACGACCGCAGTGTGCGGCGGGACAAAAAGTGGGACTACTCCGTATGCCCCGACATTCACCGCTTCAACGCGGAGACCGTTGGTCTGGCGGGCTTCGGCCAGATCGCCCGTCTGGTGGCCAAGAACCTGTCCGGCTTCGGTGTGCGCATTCTGGCGGCAGACCCCTATATTGACCAGTCTATCGGCGACCAGTACGGCGTCACCATGGTGGATATGAAGACCCTGTTCCGTGAGTCCGACTACATCAGCCTCCACGTGCCTCTGATCGAAGGCACGGAGCACCTCATCGGCAAGGAGCTGTTTGACGAGATCCCCGACCATCTGGTGTTCATCAACTCCGCCCGCGGCGGCGTGGTGGTAGAGCAGGAGATGATCGACGCCATCGACAGCGGCAAGATCTCCTACGCCTATCTGGACGTGCTCACCGACGAGTACCCCGACCTGAACACCCATCCCCTGGCCAATCGGGACAATGTGATCCTGACGCCCCACGTGGCGTTCTATTCCCAGGAGTCCGCGCGGGATGGCCGGCTCCAGTGCTGCGCCGACATCCGCAACTATTTCACCGGCAACTACGACAAGTGCGTCTTTGTACCGGGCGGCAACAACGTACAGAAGTAACGAGAACTGAAGGAGGAGCATTTTATGGAATTCAAACAGGCACATCGGCTGGAAAATCTGCATGTATCCGGCACCCGCGTGGTGTTCGGCAAGTGCGCCGAGCTGGCGGCGCAGGGCATCCCCGTCACCGCCTTGACCCTGGGCCAGCCCGATTTTGACACACCCCAGTACATCATCGACGCCTGCAAGAAGGCGCTGGATGAGGGCAAGACCCGCTACACCGACGGCTCCGGCATTCAGGAGCTGAAGGAGGCCGTCTGCCAGAAGCTGGAAAAGGAGAACGGCCTGCACTACACGCCCAACGAGATCTCCGTCACCACCGGTGTAGCGCAGGGTATGTTCGTGGCGCTGCTGAGCACCCTGAATCCCGGGGATGAGGTGCTGGTGCCCGATCCCGTGTATCTGACCTATTCCGAGATCCCCAACATCGCAGGGGCCGTCATCAAGAAGTACGACCTGCTGGAGGAGAACGACTATCAGGTGGATGTGGACCAGATCCGCTCCCTCATCACCGATAAGACGAAGATGCTGGTCATCGTCTCCCCCAGCAACCCCACCGGCGGCGTGCTGAGCCGCGCCTCGCTGGAGGCCATCGCCGCCATCGCCAGGGAGCACGATCTGCTGGTGCTCAGCGACGAGATCTACGACCGCTTTGTATACGATGATGAGCAGGAGCTGGTGAGCATCGCCTCTCTGCCCGGCATGAAGGAGCGCTCTATCGTGCTCAACGGCTTCTCCAAGAGTATGGCCATGACCGGCTGGCGTCTGGGCTACATCGCCGCGCCGGAGAACATGATCGAGCCTATGAACCGGCTGTCCTTCTACATGACCGCCGGCGCCACCACCTTCGTGCAGTACGCCGGTGTGGCGGGCCTGCTGGAGGAGGACGGCTCTATTGAGCGGATGCGGCAGGAGTTCAAGCGCCGCCGCGACTATCTGGTGGAGGAGATCAACAAGATGCAGCACTTCAGCTGCAAGAAGCCGGAGGGCGCGTTCTACATCTTCATGAACATCAAGAAGTCCGGCATGACCGCCGATGAGTTCTGCGCCTACGCCATCGATAAGTACCGTCTTGCCACCATCCCGGGCACCGCCTTCGGCCGCAACGGTGAAGGCTATGTGCGTCTGTCCTACGCCTCCTCCATGGAGGTGCTGCAGAAGGCTATCTCCATCCTGCATCAGATCGATCAGGAGCTGTAAATACGCTGCGCCGGCGTCCCCCCCTTGTGGTTTACCTCCCACACCACCTGCGCCGGTCGGAGATAAAAAAAGCGCCCCGCCAGACCGTTTCGGTCCGGCGGGGCGCTTTTTTGCCGGTATATGCCGCCGCTCATTCGCCGTGGGGACGAATGGTATAGCCCTCCCGCGCGTTCCGCAGCTCCACCGAGGGATCGAAGCCCTTGGCGAGGCCCATCAGCACCGCGTCCTTCACCTTGGACAGGTGGTTGCGGACGTGGGCCTGGGCCAGCTGGCTGTCGCGGCGCTCGATGGCGCCCAGGATGTCCCTGTGTTCCTGAGCGATGCGGGCGGACCAGTTCATGTGCATGGAGTAGAAGATGTAGCGCAGGCACAGGTCGTAGATCCACACCGTCTCCCGCTCCAGCAGGCGGTTGCCGGACAGGTGGGCCAGGGCACGGTGGAACTCGCGGTCCACCGCCTGCACAGCCTGGGAATCCACCGGTGTCTGGGTCGCCAGCTCAAACTGGCGGTCCACCAGATCACGGGCGGCGTCGATCTGGCTGTGGTCCTGCCAGGCGTAGGCCGCCAGCGAGACGCACAGCATCTCCATGGCCTCACGGATCTCGTACAGCTCCACAAAGTTGTCCACCGAGACGCCGGACACCACGGTGCGCTTGCCCGCCGTCTCGTCCACGAAGCAGTCCGCCACCAGCCGCTCGATGGCGGCGCGGATGGGCGTGCGGCTCATGGAAAGCTGCTCGCTGAGCTCCAGCTCCCGCAGGGGCTGACCCGGGGCATACTCCAGCATCAGTATCTTCTGTTTGATCAGCTCGTAGGCCTGTTTCGTCTTGCTGCCGTACATGACCTCCGCGGTCATCTCTTCCCTTTCGTCCATGTCGCCTTCCTTATTTCTCCGGCGGCGGCAGGCCGCAGGGCCCGTCCGCCGATCAATGATAATCGTTGTATGGTAACGGTTAAAGTATATCATACCGCGGGGCGCGGCACAAGGGGCAGACTAAAAATCGCGCAGCAGGGGCAGAGCGGGTGAAAAAAGGACATCCGCACAGGGCGGATGTCCTTTTTTTGCTCAGGCGCTCTGCTGCACATAGTTGCCGTCCTCCAGCCGGACTTGATCCGCCAGAGGGCCGGCGATCACTGTGTCGTTGTCGGTAAAGGTGCTGTTGTGTACGTAGTAGGTCATCCACTCCCCGGGCATGCGTTGGATATCCAGCGCCGTACCGTTGCGGATAAAGTTCCCGCCGTGGAGATCACTGCCCCAGGAGGAGCTCTCCGTGGTGTCGATGCGCAGAGCCGTGGCGTTGCGGGTGAAGCTGCTTTTCTCCACCCAGATCCAGCCGCCGTCCGCCGCCAGCGCGCCTACATCCCAGTTGGTGATCCAGCAGTTGTTCAGGTAAGTAGGGGCCTTGGCGGTGACGCCGGTACCGGTCATGTCCCCCGCGCCGCAAAGGCGCAGGCCCGACAGCACTACGTGGATGTCCGTGACCTCGCTGTATGCCATATGGTTCACCGTGATGGGGGCGGTGAACTCCGTGCCGTCCGCGTGAGCCTGCAGCGTCATGGCGCGGCGGATGGTCAGCGGCTCCGTGTAGGTCACGCTGGGCAGTTCCACCACCAGCTCCGTCTCCGCGCTCAGATTCAGCGTCAGATCGTCCAGCAGCGCCTGCAGATCCGCCGTGGTGTCCATGGGGGTATCCTCCCAGCTGACGGTACGGCGCTGCTTTTCGCTGCACTCCTCCACCTGGCGGAGGGTGATCTTGTCGCCGGTCTTCATGTGCAGCGTCCAGATGATGTCATTATAGGTACAGGCACTGGTGACCTCATGCTCGTGGGCCAGCAGGGCCCCCGCGTTGTAATAGGAATCCGTCTCCCCCAGGATGGTGCAGGTATCGCTGCCCTCGGCAGCCACGGCCTCCACCGTGTGGTAGGCCAGCAGGGCACTGAAATCCTCCCGCACGTCCAGAGAGGGGTCCTCCGCGTCCTCCACGAACAGGCAGAGCGGGCTGGTACCGGACGCGTCGGCCGGAAGCAGCTCCGAGCGGTGGCTGGCAGGAAGCCCTCCGCCGTCAGACTGAGGGCTGAAGCAGACGTACAGGTGGTACATCCGCCCATCTGCGCCGTCGTACCAGGTCTGGCAGCCGCCGCTCTGGTAGTTGCCGGAAAGGCCGGTAGGCTCCGTTGGATCGGCGGGCTCCAGCGCCTGGGCGCCATCGGTCCGGGGCGGGGTCTGGGCAGCGCGGCCGCCGAGGGTCGCCCACAGTACCGCTCCCAGCAGCACCACCAGCAGCACCGCGCAGGCCAGCGCCCCGCGCCGCTTTTCGCTGCGGGGCGGGGACATAGGCTCCCGTGCCAGCTGGCTGGCGGTGCAGCAGGGGCAGAAGGACGCCTCCTGCGGCAGCAACGCGCCGCATCTGATACATTTCTTTCGATTCTCCACAACTACCTCACAAAGCGTCCCGCAGTTCCAGCACATCGCGGAACCGCTGATTCGGATTCATCATGGTGCAGCGGCGGACGATCCGCCCCGCATGGCCCTCCGCCAGCAGGCGGGAGGGGTGCTGTCCCGTCAGCATCACATTCAGCAGCACGCCCAGAGAGTAGATGTCCGCCCGCCCATCGGTCTGGGACAGGCCGAACTGCTCCGGCGCGGCATAGCCGGTGGTTCCCAGGATCACCGTGTCGCTGTGGAGCTCCGGCTTCATGATGCGGGAGGCGTCAAAGTCGACGAGCACCGCCTCACCGCCCCGCAGGATGACGTTGCTCTCCTTGACATCGCGGTGTACCGCGCCCATGCTGTGCAGCACCCACAGCGCCGCGCACAGGTCGCGGGCTACCTTGCGGGCCTCGGGCCAGTCCAGCAGCCCGCCCTCCAGCAGATACAGCAGGGTGTCGCCCTGAACATACTCCTCCAGCGCGGCCACGCGGCCGTGGGACTCGGCCACCTCCTCCACCCGCGGCAGGTAAGGGCTGGACACGGTCAGCAGCCGCCGGTAGACATCAGCGGCGCCGTCGAAGCGGCGGAACACGTAACGCTGCCCCGTCTGCCGGTGGCGCACCAGCGTCACCGTGCCGCGGGCGCCCCGCTTCAGCACCTTCACCTCGTCAAAATACTGCTCCATGGCGCGCAGCAGCTCGTCGTACATGTCCGTCCCCCCTTCTTTGCGATTTTTACCAGTATAGCCGAAATCTCGCCATCTGTAAAGCTGCGGGCAGAAAAATGAGGAAATTTGCCAACTATGCAGCGTGCATATTGTCTTTTCGGCAAATTTTGACTATAATGATAAGCAGCATAGAGATAAGGATGGTATGTGTGATGAAACGCAAGAATACGGATCAGCTTTTGAAGGAGCTGATGGACTCCAACGATCTGAGCCGCGTACTCTCCGATAATTCCGCCTGCTTCCGCGAGGGCGACCTGCCCCACGGGCTGCAGGCGCTGTTCGACCAGCAGGACATGAGCAAATCCGCGCTGGCCAAGGCCTCCGGCATCAGCGAGGTCTATCTCCACCAGGTGTTCTCCGGGCGGCGCACCCCCTCCCGCGACCGGCTGCTGTGTCTGTGCATCGGGCTGGGCGCCTCGACAGAGGAAACCCAGAGTCTCTTGCAGCAGGCACACCACGCGCCGCTGTACGCCCGGGACAAGAGGGATGCGGTGCTGCTGTTCGGCCTGAGCCACAGCCTGACGCTGCCGGAGATCAATGACGCGCTGTTCACCGCCGGCGCAGAGACACTGCTTTAACGCAATACAGCAAACCAGAGCGCCCAGCCTTTCGGCTGGGCGCTTCGGCGTTCTCTATCGCCTGGCATAGGCCAAGGGATCTCAGAAGATGGAGTAGTTCACGATCAGGCCGGCGAACACAATGGACACCATGCTCAGCAGCTTGATGAGAATGTTGATGGCGGGGCCGGAGGTGTCCTTGAAGGGGTCGCCCACGGTGTCGCCCACCACGCCGGCCTTGTGGCAGTCGCCGCCCTTGCCGCCGAAGTTGCCCGCCTCGATGTACTTCTTGGCATTGTCCCACGCGCCGCCGGCGTTGGCCATGTAGATGGCCATCAGAAAACCGGTAACGGTGGCGCCGGCCAGCAGGCCCACGACGCCCTTATAGCCCAGCACCATGCCCACGACGATGGGCGTTACCACCGCGATGACGGTGGGCAGCACCATCTCCTTCAGGCTGGCCTTGGTACACAGGTCCACGCAGCGAGCGTAGTCGGGGTCAGCCTTGCCCTCCATGAGGCCGGCGATCTCGCGGAACTGGCGGCGCACCTCCAGCACCACGCTCTGGGCCGCGCGTCCCACGGAATTCATGGTCAGAGCGGCAAACACAAAGGGCAGGCAGGCGCCAATGAACAAGCCTGTCAGCACCAGCGGGTTCATCAGGGAGAAGTCGTTGAATGTGACATCCGCCGCACCCACCTCCTTGACCTTCTCAATATAGGAGGCCATGAGGGCCAGGGCCGTCAGGGCGGCGGAGCCGATGGCGAAGCCCTTGCCGGTGGCGGCGGTGGTGTTGCCCAGAGAGTCCAGTGCATCGGTACGCTTGCGGACCTCAGGGTCCAGACCGGCCATCTCGGCGATGCCGCCGGCGTTGTCGGCCACAGGGCCGTAGGCATCGGTGGCCAGGGTGATGCCCAGAGTACTCAGCATGCCTACGGCGGCCAGTGCGATGCCGTACAGGCCCATGCTGGCGTCGGCGCCGCCGCCGGACAGGAAGAATGCCAGCAGGATACACACCGCCACGATGACGATGGGCAGCGCGGTGGACAGCATGCCCAGGCCCAGACCGCCGATGATGATGGTAGCGGAGCCGGTCTGACTCTTGCCGCTCAGCTCCTGAGTGGGCTTATAGGTGTCGGAGGTGTAGTACTCGGTGGCCTTGCCGATGAGCACACCGGCCGCCAGGCCGGACAGGATAGCCACGTACAGTCCCCAGTGCTCCAGCCCCAGCAGAGCCCACACCAGGAAGAAGGAAATGACGGCGATGAGGATGGCGGACAGATTGGTGCCGCGGGACAGCGCCTTCAGCAGGGTGCGCTGGTCGGCATTCTCTTCCGTCTTAACGAAGAAAGAGCCGATGATGGAGCACAGGATGCCCACGGCCGCCATGACCATGGGGATAGCCATGGCCTTGAACGCCTGATTGGAGAAGGCCGCCACGCCCAGCGCGGAGGCGGAGATGATGGAGCCCACGTAGGACTCGTACAGATCCGCGCCCATACCGGCCACGTCACCCACGTTGTCGCCCACGTTGTCGGCAATGACGGCAGGGTTGCGGGGATCGTCCTCGGGGATGCCGGCCTCCACCTTGCCCACCAGATCCGCGCCCACGTCGGCGGCCTTGGTGAAGATACCGCCGCCCACACGGGCAAACAGAGCCATGGAGCTGGCGCCCATGCCGAAGGTCAGCATGGCGCTGGTGATGTCGGCGGCCTCCAGCTTGAACACAAAGCGCAGCAGGGCAAACCAGACGGAGATGTCAAACAGGCCCAAGCCCACCACGGTGAAGCCCATGACGGAACCGGCGGAGAAGGCCACCCGCAGGCCCTTGTTCAGCCCCTCGCGGCAGGCGTTGGCGGTGCGGCAGTTGGACTTGGTCGCGATGCGCATGCCCACGAAGCCGCTGAGACCGGAGAAAAAGCCGCCGGTCAGAAATGCGAAGGGCACGAACCAGGTCAGCAGATGGCAGGCAGCCATGATGCACAGCACCACGATCATGCAGGCGAAGAAAATACCGACGACGGTGTACTGCCGCCGCAGGTAGGCGTTGGCGCCTTCGCGGATCGAACGGGAGATCTTGCTCATCAGAGGGGTTCCCTCCTCAAAGCGCAGTACCCGTTTTCCCGTGAAAAGCGCAAACAAAAGCGCGATGACGGAGCTAACGAATGTGGCAAGGACCAGATACTTTTCCATGTGTGTTTTCCTCTTTCCTCCCCCTGTTGCAGGGGATATTCACTTTTTGTTCCGTCTATCATTATAAAAAATTTTGATTTTCTCGTCAAATTTTCATACAAATTTTCAGGTAGCCTTAAAAAGTATGGATAATCATCCGTGATTTTGCCCACAACTTTTTTCATATAAATAGACCGTTATTCCTCCGGTTTTTTCCGCCATAAAACGCTTCTATACGTAAGATTGACATATTTCTGTCATTTTCTCCCACGCATTTGTTCCCATTTGTATTTTTAAAAAATTTTTTATGCAACTATTCTCGTATAAAAAGAAAAAAATCTCCCGAAAATGGGAGAAAATTCTTTTTGGCATATTCTTTAGGATCTTCACGCAGGCGCGCATGCCTTCCTGCAAAGTTGTTGTCGTTTTGCACAAAGCATTTTTGCAACATTTTGCGCCGCAGGAAACAGCGGCAGAGAAAGCGTCCGGCATGGCCGAACGCTTTCTCTGCTTTCGGAGAGGACTATTACGCTGCCGCAGAAGCGCTGGCGCGCTTGTTAGACAGGTATTGGTACGCGACGATGGCGCCCACCAGCAGCAGACCCGCCAGGTCGGTGACGGTGCCGGGGATCATCATGCCCAGGCCGCCCACCACCAGCAGGATCCGCAGAGGCCAGCCGACCTTTTTGAACAGGTGGCCGTTGAGGGCCGCGGCGATGCCGAAGATACCCAGCAGGGCGCTGACGCAGATCTGCACCACCTCCCACCAGCCGGAGATGTTCTCAAACAGCAGTGCCGGACTGTATGCGAAGATGTACGGCACGATGAAGGCCGCGATGGCCAGCTTCGTGGCGTTGAGGCCCGTCTTCATGGGGTTGGACTTGGCGATGGCCGAACCGGCGTAAGCCGCCAGCGCCACAGGAGGCGTGATGTCGGCCACGATGCCGAAGTAGAACACGAAGAAGTGGGCAGCCACCACAGGGAACCCCAGCTGGATCAGAATGGGGGCACAGGTGGAGGCCATGATGCAGTAGTTGGCCGTGGTGGGCACGCCCATACCCAGCACGATGCAGCACAGCATGGTCAGCACCAGACCGATGATGGTGGCGTTGCCGGCCAGCTGAACGATGGCGTTGATGAGGATGGAGGCAAGACCGGTGACGGTGATGCAGCCGGCGATGATGCCCGCCATGGCGCAGGCCACGGCCACGGTAATGGCGCCGCGGGAACCGGCCTCCAGGGATTCCACCGCAGAGAAGAAGGAGCGCTTACCGGCGGAGGCCAGCGCCTTGCCGGCGGACTGGGCCTCATGCTCCTCATCGCCGCGCTTTCCCTGCAGGAAGAAGTTGACGAAGCCCACAACGATGGCCGCCAGAATGGAGTAGGCGGCAGAGTGGGACATGGTCTTGCTGCCGGAGGAAACCAGCCACACCAGCAGGATCAGGGGAATGATGAGGTAGCAGTCCCGGGCCAGCAGCTTCCACTTAGGCAGCTGGTCGCGGGAGATACCCTTCAGACCCAGCTTCTTGGCCTCCAGATGGACGGCGATGAAGATGCCGGTGAAGTACAGGATGGCGGGCAGGATGGCCTTCACGGCCACCTGAGCGTAGGGCAGCTTCATGTACTCCGCCATCAGGAAGGCAGCAGCGCCCATGATGGGCGGCATGATCTGGCCGCCGGTGGAGGCCGCCGCCTCGACCGCGCCGGCGAATTCGGGCTTGTAGCCGGTGCGCTTCATCATCGGGATCGTGACCGAGCCCGTAGTGACGGGGTTGCCG
>ENA-OOZG01000503-OOZG01000503.1-human-gut-metagenome-genome-assembly--contig:-NODE-503-length-32416-cov-4.992954_pt1 | contig 32416 bp, 9 predicted proteins | sample MGYA00241706_ERZ501384 | MGnify/ENA primary metagenome ERZ501384 (study PRJEB25962, sample SAMEA2042742) | human gut metagenome | biome: human gut; feature: human-associated habitat; material: faeces...
CCGCAGAATGGCTGCTCGACCGAGCGCAGTCGGCTCTCGACCATGTCAACGCACTCACAGATATGGTGGTCGACTCTGCCACGCAGATGCTTTCGGGCGCGCGTCAGCAGCTGGCATATTTCACAAGCGGCATTCCGTTGATGGCCGACAACATCGTGGTGCGCCACCGCGCCCGTCTTCAGCAGATTGCCGTGGCGATACCTGTTGTCGCTGCCCGGCGCATTGACGGAGCCGGCAAGGATTTGGCGTTTGCCTCACAACGGGTGGCGATGGCGGCACGGCAGTGTGTGGCTAACGAGCGGCAGCGCGTGACGGGGCTTGAGAAGCAGGTCGAGCTGCTGTCGCCCGACCGCGTGTTGCGCCGTGGCTATTCGCTGACGCTTCGCGACGGACATGTGGTCACCTCTGCCTCGTCGCTCCGTGCCGGCGATAGTCTCGTCACCCGCTTTGCCGACGGCGAGCGAACGTCGGTGGTGGAGTGAGGTCCTTGAAGAAAAAAGTTGATTGTAAATGGATTAAATATAATGCTATGAAGCTTGAAAAAGGGATATATGAAAATTTGATAGACAGCAAATTGGCTGCCGACATAAAAGTTAGTGAAGAGAATGGACTGATTTGCAGCAAAGATGCGATGGATTCTGCGGAATCGTCAAGGATGCTTGCAGAATATCTTGCGGAGGCAGTCAGAAGAAAATTGGATGACAGCGAAAAGTCGTTGGAGGATAAAAAAGATTTGGTTAATGCAATCCTTGATACGGAAATCTTTGCTGGCGACAAATCTGCGATTGTCGAGACCAATCTTCTTACGGAAGTCATGGACAGGCGGGAAGCGGCAGAGCGTAAAGCTGTCAAGAGGGAGGCGCTTCGGCCGCGCACGGGTTTCCGTGTCAGCAATCTTTTCACGGGAGGGCAATCGGCTGTGCAACTTGGACATGAGATTGTCAGAGACATTGCATCCGCCGACAGAATATGCATTATTGTGTCGTTTCTTAGATTGTCGGGTATAAGGATGCTGCTTGAAGATTTAAGGCGGTTTTGTGAGGTTGATGGACATAGACTGCAGATAATAACGACTACTTATTGTGGGATAACAGAGGCAAAGGCGGTGGAGCAACTGGCGTCATTGCCAAATACGGAGATAAGGATTTCCTATAACACCGAGATAGAGCGGTTGCATGCCAAGGCTTATATTTTTGTCAGAAATTCAGGCTTGAGCACGGCTTATATAGGGTCATCAAATCTCTCCAAGTCGGCTCAGACAGATGGCTTGGAGTGGAATCTAAGGGTGACGAATGTAGAAAATCCGCATATCATCAAATCTGCTCTTGCCACATTTGATATGTATTGGAACAGTGAAAATTTTGAGGATTTCGGAATTGGGGGGATTGAGAAATTCAACAGAGAGTTGAAGAGACAACGTGATGCCAAAGATCCGCAAAAGCAGTTTGAGATGTTTAATCGTTATCAAGTGCTTCCGCATCAGAAACAAATACTTGACCGACTGCAGGTGGAACGTGAGGAGAACGATATTTGGCGCAATCTGGTTGTTGCGGCTACGGGAACAGGAAAGACTGTAGTTGCGGCATTCGACTATAAGCGTTTCCACGAACACAACCGCAATAGAAGCCGATTGTTGTTTGTGGCTCATCGTAAAGAGATTTTGAAACAGTCGGAACGTACATTCCGGAGCGTGATGTGTGACCAGAACTTCGGAGAACGATGGGATGGGGAGTCTAAACCCGTCGCAGGTCTGGATCATTTGTTTATTTCGATAACAATGCTGAATAACCGGATGGACGACACGTTCAAAGAATTAGGCGCCGATTATTATGACTATATAGTTATTGACGAGGTGCATCATGCCGCGGCCGACAGTTATAAGAATATTATCTCGTTCTTTAAACCGAAAATTCTTCTCGGACTTACGGCTACACCGGAGAGAATGGACGGTCAAAGTTTGTTGCCGGATTTCGGAGGCAGGATAAGTGCTGAAATCCGTTTGCCACAGGCTCTTGACGAGGGTTTGCTGACACCGTTCCAATATTTCTGTATTTCGGACACTGTAGATTTGAGAGAAGATGGATTGATGCGTGGCGACAAGCTGATTGTCGATAAGCTTAGCGACAAACTTTGTGACGGGGAGCGTGTAAACTTGATAGTTAAGACACTGGGACGGTATTTGCCCGACGAACATAATTGCCGGGCATTGTGTTTCTGCTCCGACAAGAGGCATGCACAATTCATGGCGGAGCGATTCGCGGAAAATGGGCTGCGGTCGGGATGCCTGACATCGGATGTAAGTGCGGAAGAGCGGGTAAGGCTCAATTATGCCATACAAAAAGGTGAAATCAACTATCTGTTTGTGGTCGACATATTCAATGAGGGTGTTGATATCCCGGAAATCGACACTGTGCTGTTTCTGCGTCCAACCGACAGTTTGACGGTGTTTCTACAGCAATTGGGACGAGGCTTGCGATTGTGTGAGAGCAAGGACTGTCTGACGGTGTTCGACTTTGTCGCTCAAATGAACAGGCGTTATGATTTCTCTGAAAAATTCAGAGCTCTGTCGCTTCAAAAAAAGGCTGACGTTAAAAAGCAGATTCAGGAAAACTTCCCGGATTTACCGCATGGCTGTGCTATTTTTATGGAGCGCAAAGCTCGGGAATACGTCTTGCAAAATATTCAGAAGGCAACGTTCCGTAAAAACATATTGATTGATATGTTGAGAAAGTGTGATGGCACACCGACTATATCTGAGTTTCTGAAGGACAATAGCTTTGATGTCCGAGTGCTGTATAATAAGAATTGCTGGACAAAAATTAAAAAGGAGGCGGGAAAATGCACTTATGACGAAGACCGTCTGACCAAATTGTTTGAAAAGGGGATAGGGCGATTGACGCATATTAACTCTGCTTCCCAAATCCGATTTATCCGTAGGTTCTTGAACGACGGCTGCAGCTGGCAGATGTCGGATAGAGAACGCTGTTTCGCCACGATGCTTTATTATGCGTTGTTTCAAGAACCTGTCAAGAATCTTGGATTCGGAAATATGCAGGAGGCGCTTGAGACGATAAGAAATTATCCGTTGTTCGTTCAAGAAATAAGGGAGCTGACCGACTATATTATGGAAAACCTTGAATTCCGGACATCTGTGCTCAGCAAAGCTTATCCATCAGCTCTTGAATTGCATGGTTGCTACAGCCGTGAGGAGATATTCATTATATTTGGCCTGCAGGATGAAAACAAGCAGAGGAAAGGTCATGTGGCAGGATTGCAATATGTGGAGGACTGCGATACGGAGTTGTTTTTTGTCACGCTCAACAAATCAGATAAAGATTTCTCGCCAACGACCCAGTATGACGACTACTTTATCAGTGCCGACAGATTCCATTGGCAGTCGCAGAATCGGGATTCACATGGGAACAGAGGCGACCGTTATGTCCACAACAACGGACGGCGCTTTATGCTGTTTGTAAGGGAGAACAAGCGCGACGGTTTCGGCAACACTTCTCCGTATTACTGTATGGGCATGCTCAACTATCTTGACTCATATGGCGATTTCCCGATGAACATACGCTGGCAGTTGGAACAGCCAGCGTTGCCGCAATTCATCAAGGCCGTATAAGCAGTGCTATCTCCTGGGCGCACGGGGTTATCTGACGATGACTTTGGTGGTGCCGAAGATGTAGAGCCCGGGCTGGAAGTCGCTGTATGTGGCAATGCCGGGCTGCACGTCAAGGATGCGGTAGAGTTGACCCGCTACCGTTACCACATTCAGTCTTGTTGCCATCGTGCTCTCGATGCGCACGCGCTGGTTGCCGATTGCGCGGACGGTTATATGGTCTTCTGTCTGTGTGTCATCCTCGTTCTCTTCCATGTCGGGCATAATGTTGTCGGCATTCTGTTCGGCGATGTTGATCACCGAAGTGTAGTCGTAACGGGCGTTTGACCTCGTTGCCGTCGGCGACATATATGTGCGGAACGGCGTCACTGTCGACAGCGATGAAGCATCGTCGAAAGCCGTGCCGCTGTCGTTCATTCCATATACATTGCCGTTGCTCACATTGATGGCGGAGAAAGTGCCGAGAAGAGAGTATTTTCCGCCTACCATAGTTGCCATGCCTTTTGTGATTGGGATTGTTATTGCGCCGTACGACGTGTCGCCGGTGTGGTTGTCGCCGTAGGCGTTGAATGTCACGGTCTGAGCGTCTTCCCAAGCCCCGAAAATATCGTTGTAGAACGCACTTGAGAGGTCGAACTCATAGTAGCGCGCACCAGGGAAGCGCACGATGTATGGCACTTCGCCTGCAAGACGCAGGTAGTCGGGGTAATTGTGTGACGTCGCATAGTACGGGTTGGCATACTGGTTGTAGAGCTTGTCGGCGTAGTTGTCGACGAAGAACGTATTTGCGAAAGTGTAGGAAACACCATTTGTCAAGGCATTGCCCGAAGCGTCGGTAGGGGAGAACAAGGCTGCGCCAGGACGCTGGAACACTGCCGACGGAACGTTGCCCTCTGAGGCAATCGATGTCAGTCCGCGTAGCCAATATTCATGGTGTAGCGAGTGGATGTTCTGACTTGGGTTGTCGGTTTCCGCGTCCGACGGCGAGCCGTAGAAATGCGTTATCTCTCCGTTGAGCGATGCGGCGACCTTGTCGACGGTGAAGGGCAGGCAGATGCCTTCCCATGCGCCTTTGCTGTCCTCGGCATAGTGCAATGGCCGGCGCACATACCATGCGCGGTCGTTGACGTTGAAGGCGATGGGCACGCAGAGATTGTTGTTGTTGCAAGTCTCTCCATCTCCGTTCTCGTTGTCGGGAGTGCGCTCCACGAGGTGTAACAGAGTGGTGCTGTAGCCGTCGATGCCTTTGGTTATATGGTGTCCGCTTATCAAAGCCTCTCTTGTAGTCTCGTTGTAGTTGAGAGCTTTTTCCACCACGTCGTAGGCCTCGTTGCCTGTTGCCTCGTCATTATCGGCGGTGTAGACAAGGAGATTCTGCGTGATGCCTGCGTCCTCTTTCACAACGAAGTCGTTGAAACGGCTGGCGTTGTCGTCCATAGGAGGGTAGAAGATGCCACCGACTGTTTCCGTCGCTGCAGGAAGGTCGTGCAGGCAAGTGAAGTCGACAGCCGTGGTAGCAGAATCGTGCACGTAGGTGCTCATAGTGATTGAGCCATTGTTGTAGGCGTTGTAGTGGAACGCGTCAAGCGTCGTGTCGCCGTAGTAGGCGGCGGTGCGGTACACGCGGTTGCTCATATAGCTGTTCTGGTGCGAAGCGATATCGCATGGGTAGTTGTCGGGGTTGTGCTGAAGCGACTGTCCCCAGAAGAGGAAGTCGTTCATCGGCTCGGTGCCGCTGTTGTTGGCGTTGAACAGAGGCGTGTAGACAACAGGCGTCGGGATGCTGCCGTCGGCGTTGTATTTTACGCGCGGCGCGTCGAGCGGGTGCGTCTTGTCGTGACGGGTCTCCACCTGTTCGTAGTTGGGGGTGTCGCCACCCTTTCCGATACGCAGATATGTGATGCCGGTGTTTTTGCCGGTGATGGCATCCGTGCGGCACGCATACTGATAGTCGCCGTTGGCATAGTAGGCTGACACGTATTTCAGAATCTCGTTGTCGGCGTCAGCCTCAGTGCTTGATGTTGTCGCCGCGTCGCGGTGGCGAGCGCGTAGATAGTACTCGTTGAGGTCGTATGCCACCCGTCCAAGTCGGAAATCCTCCGTGGTGTAGCCCTTGTAGGGAGAGCCGTCCCAGCGATAGACCACAGGCGTCGATCCGCTTTTGCCCGATGCCGGCGCATACTCGAAGCAGCAGTGGTAGTTTCCGATTTTGCCGTCGGCAGTCAAGTTGGATATTTTTCCGGAAGCAAGTCCGAGGTTATAGATATTGCCAGAGCTTTCGATGTTGTTGAAAAGAGATTTTCCAGAAGGAATGCCGCTGATCACGTGACCATCGCCATGCAGTATTCCCGCGAAGTCGGAAATGTAGTATCCGCCCTTGTCAATTGCTTCCAGAGCAATGTCGTTCTGCAGGAAGAACTGAGCTTTTGCGCCATAGCGCGGAGCGTTGCTGTCAGTTCCGATAGAGTCTACGAAAGCGACAAATGCAGAGAGGTCGCTCTTGTCGGAAATGTAGATTCGCGGTTCCGGCAACGGGTCTGATTCCGTAGTGTCAAGGCTTTCCTCATTGACGCGGGTTATCGCCTCGGCAAGATGCAGGTTTATACTAGCCTTGTGGGGATCCATGCGGTGGTAGTTGTGCACGACAAACTTGTCGGCGTCGTGCATGCCCACCTCCAGGATGTCGTTGAGTCCCGTTATCGAGACACCGAGTTGAATGCCGTAGCCGTTCATATAGTAATAAACAGGGACGTCGAGAAGGTCGTCGGTCTTGTCGTAGTGACAGCCCGCAAACAGACCTTTGCCATTTTCATCGGCTTGGTTGAAAGTGTCGTAGCCTGTTGCCACGTTGTTGCTGATATTTTCTTTAGTCCACGGCGTGGTGTCTTTAAACTCCCACTTGCCGTCGGCTCCCATTTGCCGCTTTCCGATGCGCCAGTAGTAGCCGTTGACCGCAAACGACTGGTCTGCGCTGACCACGATGTTGTCTTTGGTTACGCGCACCATCTCGCCCGGCAGCGCGCAGTTTCCGATAGTGATTTGTCCGCTGACGGTTGGACCCTGCACATATTCGATTGTCAGATAGATTGTGTAGGTGTATTCGCGCTGAACGTAGTATACCGTCGGGTTGCTCTCGTCGATTATTACATCGGAGATGTTTTCAACCTTTTCATACTTTTTGTTGACGGTGTTGTATGTGAAGAGGTTGTCAATCTTTACAAACTCTTCGGTCTGAGGCTGGTAGTAGGTGTTGTCGGCGTCGAGGTTGCCCGATTCCACCAGCTCGTAGCCTGTTTCGGTCTTCTTGTAGAATTTACCCGTGTTGGTGTATATCGGCTTGTTGTCGGTCTCACTGACATATTCCTCGTAGGCTGGCGCCTTCAGCACAAGCGTTGCCATACTCTTTCTGGCGAGGTGCTTGTCGAAGTAGTCTGGCTCAACGTAGTTTGTGTTGTCGACCATGTCCTCCAGACGGAACGAAATCTTGGCATCCTCCTTCAGCCCTGCGGGCAGCGAGTTGTTGAAAAGGGTGGCTTCGTCGTCGCCCTTTTCTCTCATCGACAGCAGTGCGGCAAAGCCTTTCGACGCCTTGTCGGGATCGTCGATGGAGGTTGCGCCTGAGAAGTTGTTGCTCTCCGCACCGCCCACATATAGTTTGTAGCCTCCGGCAACCGCGTCGGAATAGTATGTCTTGTCGGTTTCGTTGGTCTCGGTTCCTGTGAGATAGTTCCGATATTCCAGGTCGCTTGAGTATTGGCTCTTGTCGTCGGGATGGCCGCTGCGCATCTTCCAGTTGAAGATGCTTATAGGCTGGGTGCTCTTCAATCCGGCGAGAACGGTGAGTCCGTCCTTGTTGTCGCTGTCGAATTCGAGTGGATTCTCTTTCGACGACTTGAACGTGTATCCGGAGATGTTGACATTGTAGTAATAATGGAATCCGGTGACATACCAATAGTGAACCTTCACGTCATCGACCGTCTTGTCCGATCCGGGCGCGGTGATGGCATGGTATCCTGTCGGGAAACAGTCGTCGACGATGTATCGGCCCTTGTGGTATGGGAACACAAAGTTGCCGGTGGTCTCGAGGAAGTCCTCCTCGTGGGAGTCGCCGTCATGCCGCTTGTGATTGTTGTCGGCATACACATAGCCTCCGCCCTCATCCTCGCGGACGTTGATAAGGTTCATTTCCACAACACCGTAGATTGGGCCGTACAGCTTGTTTTCCACCACTTTTTTGCGGTCGGAGTCGTATGTTTCATGACAAAGTTGAATCTTCATTGCGTATCCCGAAGCGATGCCGATCATATTCATCGCCGTTCCGTCGTTTCGTTTCTGGAACTCTCCGAACGGATCCTCGGCGTCTTCCTTGTCTTTGTTGGCGTTATAGTCGTCGATGTAGTGCTGCTTGACGCCCTGGTACGACATTCCGGCAAAGGCAGTGTTGTCGGTAGAGGCGGCGGCAAGCTGACCGTTGCGGTTGCGCCACATCCCGCTGTTGAAATCCACATTCGACGTGATTGCGCTTACATAGAGGATATTGTTTGAGAATCCCATGTAATTGCGGGCTTTCGTGCTGTATCTGAAGTCCGTGTTGTTGTCGGGTTTCGCTTCCAGATTTCCATTGCTGTCAAATCGGATGTCGTTTGCCACCATCTTGATTTCTCCGACACGGGCGATGGAGTAGGGCGTCTTGTCGACATTGTTAACCGTATAGTCGCGGGCGCCGAGCAGCGAGAAGCAGTTGTCCTCCAGGCGGATGATGTCGAGCCGCTGGAATGTGTTCAGAATCTTCGGATTGTCGATGGTGTGTCCGGCAAATCCATATCCTGTCAGGTCGGCGCTGCGGAAGCCCTGGGCATACGACAGGTGTCCGTCGCCGAAGATGCCTCCCTCGCTGTCGTATTCGTAGAACTCATTTTCTCTGATTCCCTCAAGTCCCGACGGTGGCGTTGCGCCCGATTTGAAGAAATATTTGTCCTGCAGCGAGATGTAGCGGTATGTGTATATGCCGTTGGCGGCATCGTCGTCGCTGGCATAGTGCTTGTAGTAATAGCCGTATAGGTCGGTGCCGTCGGGCAGTTGCACCGGTCTGATGTCCTGGTGGGAGATGGTGATATGTTCACTGTCCTTGTTGTCGCCGACAAGTACAAGCGTGTTGCCGCAGAATCCAGCCGTAGAGCCGCCGGGCAACAAGTTAAGATCATCGCCGTTGCCGTTGGCGATTATGGCATAGTCGAGATTGTATTTGTCGGTTAGTTTCAGCACGGTTGTGTTGTTGGCTAATACCGAGCCTTGAGCCACCGAATATCCGCCGCCATAGACAGCCTCATCAATGGTGATGTTGACGTTTTCCCAGCCAACCGACGGCGCGGCGGAAACTATCTTCTTGAAGTAGTGGGCGCGGTTTGCGTCGGTAATCGTGTCGCGCATGCCGTTGCCGTTGTCGATAGCCACGATGTCTTCGTAGACGCCCTGCGATATCCACTCGTCATTAAGCAGATATATGTGCTGCTTGATGGCAGGTGTCTTTTCCTTTCCGTTGTCGTTCTCAACTCCAAGATTCTTCCGGTCGGCGCGTTTAAGCTCATATCTGCCTCGGACATGGTTTTGGCGGTTGGTCGAGTAGTAGGTTGGATATCCCACAATCACCTGAGTGGAGCCATACACATAGCCCGAATACGAGCCGCCCGTGACGGCGCGGAATATGTGGCCGTTGAGTATCTTGATAGTCGAGTAGCCCACCACGTTGCCCTGCTGGCCTCCGCCGTAGACGAAGTTGGCAGAGACGCCCAGACCTTCCGGATTGCTGTCGGGGTCGACCACGCCGCAAGGCAGAAACTTGTTGCCGTCCATTTTTGGCTCGGAGCATTTCACCGATTCGCCGATTGTCACGTTTGCGATTCCGTAGATGTAGCTTTCCATACCGTATCCGGCACCGTAAACGTTGAGTGCGGAATATTCGGCAGACTTGACCAGCAGCTCGTTCGACTTCTCCAGTTTGTCCTTGTCCTTTCCAGCCAGCATGTCGCTCTGCAGGTTGATGAGGACGTCGCCAACGATTGTTCCGCTCTTGAAGCATCCGCCATACACATTTCCGCCGACGTATGCGCCGTTTTTCTCTTTAGGCATAAACTTGTTGCGGATGTTGAGTTTGATGAACGGATATTCAGAGTCGGCATCGCCGAGCAGATATCCGCCCATGTGCTTGGCCTTGCCTTTGTAGTCGTAGTTGGTGTTGTTGCAACCGCCCACAATCTTGTCGGTTATAGTCAGTCCTTCAGGGAATGTGTATTCAAGCACATTTCCGATTTTTCCGCTTGTCTTCGGCATAACGTTCATATTACCGCGGTTTCCGCCGCAGCAGAACGTGCCGATTACGCAGTCGGTCAGCCCCTCTCCGGTCTCGCTGCCGTTCCATTTGAGCGAGCCTTGTATGTTGGTCTCCACCGGTTGGAAGTAGAGGTCGAGTAGGTACGGATACACAATCGGACGTTTGCTTTTTTCCGTAGGGAGATACACTGTGCTGATGTTTGCGTTTTCGGAGTCGTTGATCCAGTCGATAGGCTCAGCAAAATCCAGCTCCTGAGTGTAGTCGTTGATGTCGCCGTTCAGTTTCTGGAACATATTCATGAAGTCGTTGTCCTCCGACTTCACAAACAGCTCCTCGCCGTTGCATCCCATAAACACGCCGCCGATACGTACGTGGTTTCCGATGTTGACGCTGATGTCGCCGGCAGACTTGTCGGTATCTTCCGACGCCCCGTAGGCAAGCAGTTTCTGCACGGTTGCTGAGTTGCCGCCGCCATACACGTTTCCGTCGATGCGTACCGTGTCGGATGTCGACACACCCTGGATGTTGATGCTCACTTTGTTGGTCAGCGGACGCCATGAGTTGATGTTCACCATCTTCACCGCATCGCTTGTGGCTCTGGACTGCGTCATGTTCTCGCGCATAGGCACGGTGTAGACCAACGGCACCGTCTCGGAGTCTGGGTCGTTGGGATTGACGGGATAATACTCGTTGACCGTCACATTCTTGTTTCCGTTTCGGTCGGTGGCATACAGGTAGTTTCCGTTGCCTGCGCCATACACGTCGCCAAACAGATGTCCGCCGTAGATGTTGATGGTGGTTCCTGTGCCGCCGTTGTCCATGAAGTAGCCATTCTTGTTCAGTCCCACGTTGACATATCCCGACACGTCGTTGCCGCCATACACGTTGCCATGAATGAAAATGTCGGCATTGCTGTAGGTATGGGGACTTGTAGCCGGCTTGTTGTCGCCAATTCTCACAGTCGTGCTCTTAAGCACATCGCCCATAAATCCGCCTCCGAAAATGTCGTGGCAGTCGATGGCCTTCAGCTCCACGTCGGTTGAGTTGACTGAACTGTAGGTGCCTCCTCCGAACACACGACGGCAGAATACGCCACCGGAGCCCACGATGTGCGTGTCGCCGACCACTTTGCCGGAATATCCGCCACCGATGATGTCCATCACCGAGTAGCCGTTGAAAAAGTGCTTGTATTCCTCGCCTTTCACGATGTCAATGCCTTCGAGGATGCTTCCTCGTCCTTCCATTTCCACGTTCACATACGTGTCGCCCATCACGATGGCATTTTCGCCGAATCCTCCGCCGAACACGCTGAATTGCGGTGTGCCGATTTTTTCGTAGATTTCTTTCCACTCAATGCTTTCAAAGAAATTCTTGCCGGTGTCACGTCCAGCCACCATCTCTGTGCTGTTGTAAAGGAGTCCCTTTGTCATGGTGAGATAGGAGTTGTTGCCCACAACGCATGCTATGTTTCCGCCACCGTAAATATTGTGGTCCACTTTGAACTTACGTGCTTTAGGGTCGTACTGCGGAGAGTAAATCGTTCCGTCTACGATGCTGGCAGGACTCCATGTGCGTGCCTGCACATCCCATAATGCATGTGCTTGCACGTTGCCTCCAAGAATCAGCAGGTTGGTGTTGCCGGTTACGTCGGCAGATGTCACCGCCACGCTTTCGCTGCCATTCTCAGTAATGGTTTCGACGCTTCCCAGACCACCTCCGTGAGCGCTTTGTCCAAACCATCCGTCGTAGATTGTCAGCAAGGTGTTGCCATACACTGTGCCGTTCTGGCAGCCTCCATAGAAGCGTTCCATGAGAGTGGGGTAGTTGTCGATGTCAACGGGATGCGCCATGTTGGCGTCATCGTTTGGAGAGAGATATTCTTTCGTTGCGTCGTCCCAATAGGGGTAGTGCATCACCGGGCGGTCGAGGATGAGGCACGAGTTGCCGTAAACGCCTCCGAGACTCTTGCTGTCGGCACACTCCCTGACAGAACGTCCTCTGCCGCCTGCAAACACCTGCGACATCAAGGATCCGCCACGGATGTTTACGAGAGTGGTGCGGTTTGTCGGGGATAGATAGTTGTCGCGGGTGAACACCGCAGCGTCGGCTTTTTTGCTGCCTACATTCGCCAAGTCACCGCCGCCGTAGACTCTGCCGAATATCAATGTGCGTTCAATCAGTCCGAGGCCATTACGGTATTTGAACATTTTGCCATAGATGTGCACTTCGGTTTTCTCTACATGCGCCATGTCCGGGAAATCGATGAATCCGCCGTTCTTTTTTACAGACTCCACACCGGAACCTCCACCATAGACACTATGGTTGACATCGCCTCCTTTGATGAAAACCATCGACTTGCCTTTCACCGAACCGAAGTCGTAGCCGCTGCCGCTGGAGAAGTCGCCGTAGGGCAGCGCTCCCAAACCAGCGCCAAAGATGTCGTGGCAGCCAAGTTGGCAGTCGGTTTCCACGTATGTGTCGCCCGTTACATATCCGGCATATCCGCCGCCATGAATCTGAAGCAGCACGAGTCCGGGCTCACCGATTTTCCAAGACAGACGGCTGATGTGGTAACGGCGGAATATGTTTGGATCGCTCTCGCCGCCATCATAACTTCCGAAATAGAGTTTCTTGTCTTCCTTCGACAACTTGAGATAGTCGTTGTAGATGTCATCTTCAAGGTCGAGATATGTTTTAAAGTCTTTGTTTTGATAGAGATAGCGGTATTTTATGCCGTTGATTGTTAATAAGCCGTCGTCGTCAAATTTTGCTCCTGGCTGCGCATAGACTTCGGTCTTTCCGACAGAAGTGTTGACACCATACCCCGCGCCGAACACTGAGAATGAAGGGTTGGAAACGTATATGCTGTTCAGGAACCAGCAGAGCCCCTGCAGAGTGGTGTTTTCAAACATACTGATGGTTTTCCCCTTTGAGTCCTTTATGTCGTCGAGGGGGGAGTGGTTGATTATGACCACTGATTTGCCTGTGTTGGCAACAGAGGCGGAGCCAACATGGCAAGCCCTGTTTCCTCCGCCAAAGATGTTGTAGCTGTTGGTGAAGGTGAATCTGTCCAGATCGAAGAATTTCTTAGTGTTCTCATTGTTTCTGATACGGTCGATGGCATTCTGCGCAAGAGGGTCGCCGATGTTGTCTAACGATGTTGCCCTGTCAATGGCATAGGCAATCTGTCGGAATTCGTTATGGTCGCTGCAGATGGGGCTGCTGTCTGACTCGGCGTCAAGCCATGTCGTGATGTTGCCGTTGCTGTCTGCTTTGCGGTTCCATATCCATGAACCTCCGTCGATTTGCACCTTTGTGTTGCCAAGGATGTCGGCATACGTGCCGGTGTCGGCTATGTCCTTCTTGCCGAGCACCTCCTTGTCGACAGTCAGCTCGCTGTCGATGTCAATGTCGCCATATCCTCCGCCATACACGTTCTTGCCCAGCATTCCGCCCTCGATGTGCACAAGCGTGTTGCCGTCGACCGTTCCGTATTCGCAACCGCCGTAGATGTCGCCCCAAACGCATGGCACCACATTGTCGGTGCCGCTGTCAACGCCCGGATTGCTGTTGACCACGTGTACAAGAGTGTTGCCGTTGATGCGGCCGATGTTGTAGTATTGGTTTGCCTCAGCCTTTTTGCAGCCCACTCCTCCGCCATACACGTTTCCAAAAATGTTGCCGCCGCGGATGTTGACAAACGACCGGTAGCCCTCGGCTTTGTAGCTGATGAATGAGCCGTCGGCTTGGTTGAGCGTCGAAGCGCTTGTCAGCAAGTCGGGCGAGTAGTAGTCGGAAGGTTTCATCTCTTGGTAAATGCCCACATTGGCATTGTCGCCGCCGCCGTACACGTTGCCGTAGATATTGGCGTTGTCGGCAACCTCCACCATGGTTGTGCCGATGACACGCGCCACGGTTATGAAGTGGGTTGAAGAGGCTGTCTCAGGCTTCAGTCCGGCACTTCCTCCAAACACGTCGCCGTGGGTGAAGGCACCGCGCATATATACCTCCGTGTTGCCGCCAATCTGACCTGTGGTGTTGTCCTCGGTCGACGCGATGTCGCCGAAGCCGCCGCCAAACACACGGCGGATAAACGTTTTTCCGTCGACAGTGACTTTGGTGTTGCCAGCCACAGTGCCGGCATATCCGCCGCCCAACACAGCCCATACGGTGAAGTTGGGCGCTCCCATTGAATTGTCGAGCGAAGGAGCGTTTGGGTCAATATTGCCGTCGTGGCCAGGGTCGTTTTTGCCATAGTCGCCGTCAACGTTGACGGTTACATCGGTGCTGCCAACGGTCGTCAGACGTCCGTATCCGCCGCCGAAGACACTGAAGTGCGGATTCTCGTTGTCGGTGTACGACTGTTTCCATTCGTCGGTTATCAGCAGTTCGTAAGGCGTCATGCCTTTCTGCATCATCACGGTGGCAAGGCCGGTGCCGTCGGCAGGGGTTGTTGTCACATTGCCGTCGGCGTCTTTGTATGTGCCCACGTTGCAGGCAAGATTGCCGCCGCCATAGATGTTGTGGGGATTCAGGAACTTGCCGTCGGCATAGAATTTTGATTTTTCGTATACAGTGTCCTCCGTGGCAGGCTCGTCGCCGGCGTCGTCGATGTCGGGGTCCCAGATGTAGAATATGTTTTCAACCGGATCCCACATCTTGAACCATATCACATTAATCGAGAAGCTGTCGTCAATCGGACCGTGGCCTACGTTTTGTGTGCCGCCCTCGTCCTGCGCCAGGGTCACGTTGGTGTTGCCGAGCACGTCGGCTGAAGTGACCGTGCCGTCGGTGATGTCTCCGTTTCCGCCTCCGAACACCTCTCCGGCGATATTTCCGGCATAAATGTTGACATGCGTGTCGTTGGCAACCTGTGCAAGATTGCCGCCGCCGAAGATGTCGCCGTAAATGAAAGGAGCCTGCTGTGTGCTGCCCGCGAACGATACGTTGGCGTTGCCGGCAACCAGGCCCACCAGCTCAGGATGCTGCGTGAAGCCGTCGCCGGCGGCAAACGCTTGCGAGGCTGGGCGCAGACGGCGACCGTTGCCGCCGGCAAACACCGAGCCGCGGATGTCGGCGCTGTCGCCGATCACGACGTTTGTGGCGTTGCCGTCAAATTCTACAATCGCCATATCGCCTCCGCCATAGATGTTTTTGTAGAAAGTGCCGCCCATGATGTTCACGCTCGACTGTCCGTAGAGGCGAGCCATGTCGGAAAGCGTCTCGACGTTGGAAGTGCCCATCTCCTTGGCGTCAGCCACACCGTATCCGCCGCCGAACACCGGGCAGTAGAAAATGCCGCCGTTGATGTTCAGCTCCACGTTGCCATAGGTCTTGCCGAGGGCTTTGTAGTTGCCGGAATTGCCGCCGTAGGGGTTCTGCGAATAGAAAAAGTCAGTGCCACGTCCGCCGGCGAAAATGCCGTTGGTGCAATGAAACTCACCGCCGTTGATGGTGATCGACGCCACTGTGGCGCCAACCTTTCCGTAGACATTGCCTCCGCATTTGTTTGGAGTGGCGGCGGTGCTCGACCATAAGCCTTTGCTCATAAAACCGCTTCCTCCGCCATAGATACCGTCGATAGGGTCGGTGGTAGAGCCGAACTCTCCACCGTTGATTACAATCTTGGTGATGGTGTTGGTTGGGTCGACATCTGTGAACGACTCGAAATCATCGTTGTTGTAGCAGTGATACGTCACCAGACGATCCTTTGCAACGGCATACGGACCGTAGAGCATAACGTCGCCCGATTCATTCCAATAGGCGATGCTTTTATCGGGAGTGTGGCTGTCGGCATTGTCGTCGCCTTCGCCGATGCCGTTCATACCGCCTGCGCCAGCACCGTAGATTCCGCAGAAGATGTTGTCTTTCTTAGTGTTGCCGGCAGGCAGAATCTCGAATAAGCCGCCGTTGATGGTTATTGTGCTGTAGCCATAAAACGGGTTGTTGACAATCACGTTGCCGGTGTGTCCACGACCGGTGCTGCCGCCATACATCTCGGTGACAATCACGCGGTTGTCGATCCACTCGTCGTTGTTGTTTCTTGAAGACGCCGGGTCGAGCAAGATGTTTGCACGTCCCATATAGGTGTTGTTTGGCACGTAGTAGTCAGTGCCGTTGTAGGGGAGGATGAAGTCGCGCTGCGCACCCAGCGAACCGTTTACGACACGCGCCACCTTTCCGCTTCTGATTATTATGTCGACATCCGCATACATGGCACCCTCGTGGCTTCCGGCGAGAATGATACCGGCATCGTAGTCGCTCTTGCGTTTGCTTGTTTCTCCCTTGATTCCCCTTTCCGGGTTGTGGGCATCGTTCCATTTGCGGTCGATGTCCATCTCGATTGTGCACTTTATCGGCAAGTTTGGAGTTCCCATCACTCCATTGTAGTCTTTCTCGGAGGATGTCTGACGTCCGCCCGCGCTGATTGCGGAGTATAACCCGGACTTGATGGATATTTTGAAACCCTCCTTGCCGTGAGGCATCGATTGCTCGAATGCCTCGATTCTCTCTTTTCTGTCCAGCGGAAAGAAACGTCCATCGTTGTTGAAACCGCCGAATATGTGGAATGCAGTGGTCACAGCGCCGTCGATGGTGCCGTAGTCAGGCGAGTTCTGCCCGAAGCCGGTCATCTGTATGCCTTCGCCCATCTCAAGGTTGTTGTACTGGCAGTAGATAATCTTGTAGAAATCGCCGCCGTTGTTTGTCACAGGGTCGTTGTTGAATGTGATGTATTCAAATCGGGTGTCGCCCCATATCGGCAGACCCTTTTCGGCACCATAAATCTCGATAGTGCCCTTGTAGTCGGTGCCGTCCCAGTCGCCCGTGATGGTGGCGTTGCGGAAAAGAGGGGACTCTCCCTTTGCTTTAGCCCATTCGTCAAACTTCAGCATGCTTTTGCCTCTGTTGTTGCTGGTTATGTTGAAACCCGTGTATTGATTGTTGGTCACGTCGGTATGGCTTGTTCCCATCAGCACGATGATGTTTTCATCCCAAGTACCCGTCTTGGAGAGCTTGCTGTAGGCGCCTTTCCACGTCTTCATTGCCTGTGTCGGGGAGTAGCCCCACTCCTCGTCGTCGTTGTCTTCGCCCTGTGCGTAGGTTGTGCCGTTGATGCTCACCGCCTCAGGACATAGGTACACCACGATAGTCACTTTGATGTTTTTGTGGAAAATGATGTTGCCACCGCTCTTTACGGTAACCGTACAGTTGTATTGGTCCTTGTTGGTGGCAGTTTCCGGGCGTACAAACTCGTTGGACGTTTCCGACAGCAAGGTTTCTTTGTTGGACCATTCGTATGTGATGTCGAGCCCGAGTTCGTCGTTTGTGAAATTCTCTTTCGTGTCGTTTTTCACATTTATGATGTATGTGCCCGGCTTGGTGTCGTAGTCGAGTTCGGCAGTGATGCCGATAGCCTCGACGAGTACGGTGTTGGTGCGCTGGCTGCCGTCAACGGTCATGGCGTAGACATACTGGGAGTAGGTTTGTCGAGGCAGGGTGAACGGGTTGCAGGCAGTGCTGTTTACCTGTTCGCCGTCAGTGTTGTCGGTCGATGCATACCAGTTGTAGACATCGGAAGTGGTTTCTCCGTCTTCTGTTGTCACGGTGAGCACATCGCTTGTGCCGCGCTCCGCCTTCAGGGCAATTGAGCTGAAAGAGAACCGTTTGGAAGAGTTTGAATATAACCACGGCCTCTTGTCGAGGTTGTTTTGGTTGATGTACAGGTTGTTGAGCTCGGCAAACGTCTTTCCGAACGGCTCTCCTGTGGTTGCGTCGGTTGCCGAAATGTCTTTTTCAACGCCGTATTGGTTGTAGGCGTAGGTGTCGGCAGCCTTGTTGGCAGGAGTGTAGTACCATGTATCCTTCACCTTGCTTGCAAAGTTGTCGGCGGCTATAAACGCCATCACGCTGGCTTTTTTGCATTGGGTGGTGTTGGCGCTTGTCTTCAAGCCGGCGCCGTGCACATAGATGTTTCTCGGCCATACGACATAGCCTGTTTGGTTGGCAAGTTTGCTTGCCGCACCGAAACCGCATGAAATTGTCACTTGTCCTTCCACACCGTTGAGTGCAGCATTCCGGAACACATCAATCTCCGTGTCTGCGGAGATGTTGAATATTCTCAGACTCACGAAGTTGTTCAGATATCCGGCTATACCTCCAATTCTGAATTTGGTCTTTGTCGAGAAACTCTCGTTGTTGTCGGTGATTTTTGAGTTGCGGATTATGATGTTGCTGAGTTCCGCGTTCTGGGTCATGTCGGCAACCACAATGCCCATCTTTACCGTGTAGTTGGCGTTGTTGAGAGGCATGTGTGCCTCGAGCTTCTCTATCAAGGCGTTGTCGATGATGAGGTTTGTGACAGCCGCATATTCATTCTCGTTGTTGCCCTTGCCGTTGAGTCGGGCGAACAGACCCCACGAAGCCTCTTTGGCTGTGTTGAAGCTCCATTTGATGAGCAAGTTGCTGACGGAGTGTCCGTCGCCGTCAAACTTTCCGGCGAAGAAATGTCCGTCGGAAGCCTTCACGATGCCTTGAGCCGTGCCGATAGGAGTCCACAGACCCTTGCTTAGGTCGATGTCCTTGGTGAGTTTGAAATATTTCTGAGAAAACATTTGTAGCTCGGTGCCGTTGTTCACTTCATGCGCCAGTCTTGCCAATTCCAAGTCGTTGCTGATGAGGTAGGGCTTTTCCTTAGAGCCGTCGCCCTCGGTGCCGTCGGGATATAGCTGGTAAGAGTCGGCATAGAAATGGTTGCCGTCGTAGTTCACGCCATAGGCTTTCGGCTCGATGCTGAAAGCGATGGTCTGCGATGTGTTGTCGGCAGACGTGATTGTCACATCGCCGCTCCGAGTCTTGTTGGTCAGCGGCAGCGTGATGGTCTGTCCGCTGTTGGAAATTCCGTCGGTTACACTCTTTGAGTCCACTGTCCAAGCGAAAGAGCTTCCGGCAGGGATGTCGGCGGAAACGATGGAATATGCGACCGTACCGTTTTTGAAATCCCATGAGGCTTTAATGTCGTTGCTGCTTAATCCTTGAGCCATGGCCAGATTGACTCCGGCAATCATAAGCATGAGCAGAGGGAAAAAAACTCGTGATATGCTATGTGTTGAATGTTTTCTCATTTTCCAAACACTTTATTGTCGTTATCTATTGTTAGTCTATCAATAATTGACCCGTATAGGCATCCTCGTCGGCAAGCACATACAGGTAGCGTGGCTGTATGAGGATGCGTATTGGGTTTATCATCGCAGTCTTGCCTGTTGTGAGGCTGCTGAAATTATCCTTGTTGATGGTTATTCCGGATGTTACGTTCTTTCGGGTGACGATGGTGGAACCGTCCTCCGCTATGAATTCCACGTCGTATTTGACGTTGATGACAGGCAGGAATTTGGCATCGGGTATGGTGTAGATGTCGGCACCCCATTGCGTGTAGCCGGCAGATGTGACAATGACGGTCTGGGTGTTGTCGTCGTAGTCCGCGGAGCCGTAGCCTTTGTAGGCAATAGGGAATGGTGTCTCTACAAACGACTGACGTTTGATGTCGCTCCATGTTATTGCAGAGGCAGACCAACTTTTTGATGTTGTATTCCAGACGTAGGAACGCGATATTGTGCACGATGTGGAGAAGCTGCCTGAAAGCGTCACGCTCTTGATGCGGAAGTGGCGGATGGCGTTCATCTTGGTGCCGAGCATGAAGAGCAGCTTGTAGCCGGTGAGTGTCTGGTCGAATTTCAGACTGACCGTTCCGCCTCCGTTGCTATCGGAGATGGCTCCTTTGCTGCTCGGGACGGCGCAGATGATCGGCGCCGCCTTTGTGTCGTAGATTACCGGCACAGGGTTGCCGCCGTCGCTCATGGCGAACGGAAACGAGAGGGTATATGTGTTGTTGGCGGTGCGCAAAAGAGTGGCACCGTCGTTGTATGGCATATATGCGAAGAAGTCGAACGACGAAGCCTTGGTGTATTCAGTCCAGCGCTTCTTTGTCGCAGTGTCCCAGCCGTATGTCGCTACGTTGTAGGTGGCAGTTTCATTGTTGAATATGGTGTTTGCAGCCGACGCATAGCGTTTCGGCATGTCGTAGTATCCGAACGTGCCCATCGTTGCGGGATGGCGCGTAGGGTCGTAGGCCTCGTAGGGGTTGGCGCGTGTCGCTGTTTTTTGCGGTTGCGCCGAGAATGAGATGTATCCGTGGTTGTCGGCTTGCTGTATGGGCATGTCGGAACCCTCGCAGGCAGAAAGCGTTGCGAGAAGCGCGATAGCGGTTATTTTTGAGATATGTTTCATTCTTGTAGTCAATTCTTTTTACCAGTCTTCAGTGCCTGAGCCGTTGTTTTTTATGTCGGCACCGGGAAGCCATTGCTCCACCATCAAATCGTTGAAAGAGATGCTGTCGCCAGTGTCGGACAATTTGAAAATGTATGTGTATTGGCAGCCCGCCTTCCACTGCATGTATTGCGCCGGCACTGTAGCCGACACCGTTTTTCCGCCGATGCTGGCGGTTATGGTGTATGCTCCCTGTTCGTAGGGGATGTTGGCGAACGGCGGCACGTAGTACCATTTATTGTAGAGAGTAGGGTCTTTGAGGATGTGTATCTGGTCGCCAGCCTCCTCGTAGGGAGTGGTGAGAACCAGGAGTCCGGACGCATCAGCCGCTTCCGACTTCGACATCGTGAGAGTCGGAAATGTGCCGACCGGAATTCCGGTGAGCGGATAGGCGGCGTCGATGGTGCCGCGGAGAGGTGTGTCGGCATTTGCCGGGGTGTCGACGAAACGGCTGTCGCGGAACTTGATGTTGCTTATCGCAACCTCCTTTGTGCCGTCGGGATAGGTGAAACGGAAACGCACCTTTGCGATTATCGGCGCGAAAGTCAGAGTGACGCACGACCCGTATGCCGGCGACGTCGACGAAGGGGAGGCAAGCCAAAGGCGGCTTGCGTATGGTGTTGAAGTAGCGGTTGCTGCTTCAGAATATTCAAAATTAAAAGACAAGGTAGCGGTAGCGTTGTCGCCCGAGCTGACCGAAGTCTTTACATCTGGATTGAAGGGACTGTATGCGAAAAAGCGGTAGCTCGTTGCCGAGTAGTCCCAATATTTTATTGTTTGCAGGGTGGCAGTTATAGGATTTTCAATGCCAGCATATTCCCAGTCGGCAGTGTTTGTCGTAGAGCTGCCGGCAGAGCCCTGATTGTATGACATTTTATATCCGTCCATCACAATTTGCGGCGATGACGGGTTCGGGGAGTTTGTTGTGGTTTTATATCCCCATGTGCGGAACGTCTGGAAGATAGTCTCGAGACCGTTGCCCGCTGCTTTTGTTTTTGCATCCTGCCAGTTGTTGTTAGTGCTGCTGAAGGCGATGCTTGTCTGTGTATTGTCCGGTTCGGGCACTATTGGTTCGTCCGGCTCGGATTGCGAGCAGGAGAATAGGGAAAGTCCCAACAGAGAAAATATTAGGATGCGATGTGTCTGCATGTCTTCTTGTTTTTTTTAAAGACGGGCGGGGGAGAAACCCCCGTCCGACATATAAATGTGTCCGAGGCGTGTGAAAACACACCTCAGACACAATGTTTTTAGTCAGAATCCAAGGCGTGAGCCATGGAAAAAGAATTATTATTTGACAACTTTGACAATCTTGTATGACTTTTTGGTTCCATTGTCGTATTCAACAGCGTAGTATGTTTCTGTAGCCGGGTCGGTGACAACACCTGTCCACTTGAGTGCATTTACGTTGAGAGTGTAGCCAGGACCTGCCGGAACAGAAGTTACGGTAGTGGCAACACCTTCTGTTTCTGTCACAATCATCTTCTTGCCAGCGTAGTCGGTAACAGTCCAAGTCTTGGCATCAGTGCCTTTTTTTCCGTTCACGAGAGCGTTGGCAACGCTTGCCTCGTTGATAGTCTGAGTGGCACCGTCTTCGAGAGTTACGGTGTACAATTTCTGAGGAGCGACGGTTTTTGCAGCGGTTTCGCCTGCAGCAGGAACATATACAGTTGCATAGATGTCGGTGCCGTTGACATATTCGTTGCCGTTGGTAGTAACTTTGTTGTCCTTGTAGCCGTATGTAGTGAAGTTGTTGTCAGAAACAGTAGTGATTGTTTCCTGGAGACCGTTTGCCTCATCGTCAACAACAACAGCGTCGAAAGAAATGGCAGTCAAACCAGTGCTTGTGCCGCCGGTAGAGCCATTGGTGTCCTGAGAAATCTTGAAGATGTAAGTGTAGGCATATCCAGACTTCCATTCAGTGTATTGGGCAGGAACGGTTGCAGTGGCACCCTTCACGTTGATTGTCTCTTTAGAACCGTCGACAGAAGTGAGCTTGTAGTCGATGCGCAGAGTGATGGCGCTTGGCTTACCTTCCGACGGAAGCACGTTCTGATAGCCGGCGCCGCAGTAAGAAGGATCCGCTGCATTCTGGCTGAGGTATGTTGAGCCTTCAGGAATCGTGCCTTCGGCCTGGTTGCCGTATTTGACAGCGCCGAATTTTTTAAAATTCAATACGCCAGTCTCACCTTCAGTTGTTGATGCAGTGAATTTCACGTGAGCCTTGTTGTAGTCTTTCTCAGTAGCGTGTTTGGTACCTGTTGTGGGGAAGTATACTGTCAATGTGCCGGAGTTGTTGAAATTTCCGATGAGTGTGCCTTCCGGGTTGGCTGTGGCTGTGGTGCTTGTAGCGTCGTAGAACTTCACGTCGCTAATCACATAACCAGGGACAATCTCGAAGAGAGCCATGCGCACCTTGCTGGCAAGGTGACGGAAGGACATTGATACAGAGGTCTTGTTGTAGTCTTTCTCTTGAACAGTCTTCATGTCGGAAATGTAGCACTCGCTGAGAGTGTTTACGTCGCCGGTGAGAGTGTAGGCGGCAGTGGCGAGATTGGCTTTGTCAACGTGTGTCGGAGTGGCGTATTTTGACGCCGCATCTTTTTTACCCATTGAGAATGCGATGAAATCGTAGGATGCGCAAGAGTGGTCCCAATACTTGATGGTCTGCTGCGATGCTCCGCCCTGTGCGAGAGATGCGGCAGGTTCGGTGCCCTTTACTTTCATGTCTTGATTTACATATTCCCAACCAGCTCTGTTTGACTCGGTAGAGAATGCTGAACCGTCTTTGAAGTTCACGTTGTAGTGGTCGAAAGCGTACGTTTCGTTGTTGGCTGCGTCTGTCTTGCTGCCTTTGAAACCGACAACTACAAAGTTGTTTTCGAGAAGTTCTGCGGCTGCGTTGCCCTTTGTTGTGGCGCGTGTGATTTTGCCCGTGTCGCCACCGAAGTTGATTGCGGAAGTGGCTCCATTTTGCTCATTCCCCTGAATTTCTCCCAAGAAATCGTCGCTTGAGCAGCTAGCTGGCAAGAGCCAATGTCGAAGCGGCTGCGATAAAAAACTTGTTCATAAAATACTTGTTCATAAAATTAAAATAGTTCGTATTGTTTATTATATATTAAATTTATTGTTGATTACATGTCGAATATCCATTCTTTCTCTTCGTAGTCCTCCACCACAGCATCGAAGCCGGAGCCTCCGGACCGGTTGGGGACAGGCACCTTGTCCATGTCGAGCTCCACCGTGATTACCCCTCCCCGGAACAGCCGTCGCGCCTGGTCGGTGACGTCAAACACGAACGTGGAGTCTTTGCCGTTGTAGAACTGCATTTTCACGTCAATATAGTGGCGGTTGTTAAGGTCGGCGTCCCTCACTTTCTGCAGCGATTCCAGATATGCCTTCGCGTCAAGCTTGCTCGGGTTTAGTTTCGGGATGCCGAAAGTAAGCACCTTTCCGCCTATCACGTCGACCTTGTCGCCGTTCTTGTCGGCAACGTCCTGCTTCATCCGCATGAAGAAGTTCACGGTGATGGCGTCAGCCCCCGTCACGCCTGTGTTGAGGTTTACGGAGCGAGCCATGCCGCTTAGATTGGCGTTTCCCTCTACGGCTGTCACCTTTCTGCCGTTGTGGTCGTTGTTGCGCAGAATCACTTGTACCAAATAGATGTAGGTCACTGGCTGCAGCTCCATCTCGAGCTGCCGTACCCAGCAGTTGCGGTTCTCGTCGAACGTGAATCCGTCCAGATTCTTGTTTATCTCAATTCCTCTATGGTATCCGGCAAACAGCTCCTCCGGCTGATAGAAGGAGCGCGTGAACTGCGGCGAGTTGTAGAGCGCCGGGTATATTGTCTGTCCGGTGTAAGCTGTGACGTGGTCGTAGGTGGTGTTTTCGTCGATACGCACACTCTGTACCCCGTCGGGAGTGTTGATGTTGTTCCAGGCAAGAATGTCCCAAAAACCGAAATCGTATTTGGCTCGGAGGTGGTTGCCGACGATTGAGTGCCTGTAAGGGGCATTGTGGACACCGAACTGGACGTTGCCGGTGAAATAGCGGCGCACCTCGAAGGCGTCAGGCTCTGTGTAGCCGATAGTGCCAAACATTTCCTTGTCGGTGTTGTCCCATCCGTAGATCCACTCCGCTTGCCAGTCGTATTCGGTGTCGTACTTGAAAATGTAGTTCCATATCACTTTCAAGTCGAGGTCGACGGTCGGTATCTCCATATCGATGTCGGCGCCGCCCTGGTGGAGATGGAGCTTAGGCTCGCGCACGCATCCCGTTGCGACAAGGCATAACAATGCAAAACACACGACGACAGCCTTGTTGCAGGCTTTGCGGCTTGCATCAAGGATGATTCGTGATATGAGTTTTGTTATATTGCGCATTGTTGCTATGTTTTGTCTAATAGTTGATTGTCGTTTCTCGGTTTCTGAAACTTACGCCTTTCTTGTGGTTGCGTCTGTAGAGCAGGTCGTAGCTGAGGGTTATCTCCACTCTGGTAGGACCAAGCCACGAGAAGCGGTGCTGCCTCTTTTGGAAATCCTTGGCATCGCCGTACCACTTGTAGTAATATTGCTCTTTGTCGGTGTCGGGGTCTACGGGGCATTTCCACTGATAGGGGTCGTAGTTGGTGCTGAGATATCCCGCCTGCAGTCCGAACTCCAGCTTCCAATGTCCGGAGCGACCTAACGGGACGACATAGCCTATACCCAAACCAGCGCCCCAGCCTTCGCCTTCCCATCCGCGTTTCTCATCGAAGCAGATGTTGTATAGGTACGCGTGTGCGTATAGACTGAGGTATAAACCTCTGAAAGCCGCGCCTTCTCCCGGTTTGCGTTTGCGGATGTCGCCGCTGCGCAGATAGTAGCGGGTGTGCAGTTGATAGTTTCTGACCTGAAAATATTTATGCTCATCATAGTGCTGCCACCACGGGCAGTCGAAACTTGCCCCGTAGGTGAAATGCCCATGAAGCGGATAATATTCCAACGCAACGTTTGGAATAGGGCAGAAGCGGTCGTAGCCCGGCATGTAGGCAAAGTCAAACAGCACGTTTGTCTTCACGCTCAGCACCTCGCGACGCGGCAAAGCCGAGGCGGGTGTTGTCGCTGGGATGATGTATGCCGGTGTGATGTCGGCATTTTGGATGCGCAGATGGCTGTCGGCGACAGTTGCCGGAATGGTTGCTGCTATAGGTCGTGGAGTCAGGTCGTTGCTGTCGATGTTGGCAAGCCTTTTGTCAACGACAATTATTCTCACTGCGCGCAGTTTCGGGAAATATTCTTTCAGCAAGTAGCGCCATAGCTTGCCGCCGTCATGCCGCTTCATAGCCGCCTTAAGACGTTGGGTGTCGTCGGCGTAGAGTGTGATTAAGGAGTCGACATCATGGAATTTGGCGTCGTGTTTCAGCATCATCATGGTGTAGAGCAGGTCGTAGTCCTCAGCCACAACGTCGTATTGGATGTGGTCGGTGCCGATGCCGTAGCTTCGAAGCAGAGCGTCGACCGATGCGCGACGTTGGTTTGCCAGACGACGGTTGTTGTCGTATGGGCCTTCTGGAGAAGCGGCGGCACGTCCGAAAACAACGCCACTATCCCCAAGCCTTTGAAGCTCTGGGATAAGCACATCAGTAATCCATTCCCTATCTTGGTCGCTGATGTTGATTCTGTTTACAACAAATTTTATTGGACGCGAATTTTGGATAAAGATGCTGTCGGCGGTTATTCCTTCAGCAGCCATATCCATTGCTAAACCAATAATTAGTGTAATTATCAGTCTGGTATATCTCACTCTTTTTTACCTGTTCCTTTAAACCTTTTTATGCCACAAACACTGATTAAAGTTGGGAAGTATGGTGCTGTGACATACCTATTATTAATCGTTAATGCGTTGATTAAAATATAACCTGCTTTTAATAGCGGATGCAAATTTACAAAGAATACAAATACGGGGGGGGAAATCTAAATATTTTTTTGTTGTTGATGTCGTTATTTTATGTTAACGAAGCTTTGGCTTGGAGATATTCGGCGAAGATACGGGCTGCGCTCTCTACCTTGGCGGCGCAAGGACGTGACCTGTAGTATTCGGCTGTGCGAGGCGATGCCTCGTAGGTCGACACTGCTTTGTCGTGGCCTTTCAGTCCGAGAATTTCGGCGCAGATGAGCGAGCCGTTTTGCTCGCGCGATTTCTCAAGAAGCTGTTGTACAACCTTGTAGCAAGCCGATTTGCCTTCGCTGTCGGCACCGTCGGTCTGACCGCAGTCTAGTCCCGCAAGCGACACTATGCCCGACACGGCGCCGCACATCATGCGAAGCCTCCCAACGCCGCCGCCGAAACCTGCGGCAATGCGTTTTGCGAGGTCGTCGCTGAGTCCGTAGATGTCGGCGAAAGCCGCCACCACTGATTGGCAGCAGCCATAGCCTTGCATAAAATTGTCGACAGCGCGCTGCACGCGCTCTTCAAGTTCCGGTGATAAGGTAGTATAGTCCATAGTTATGAAAACAGTTCCATTTGCTCTGGAATGTTGGGGTTCGCGTGACTCTTTTCCGGTTCTTTATGATTCTCTATTTCGGGTTCTTCAGGCTCTTCGGCAACGATTGGAATTGCGTTTGTCGGCGGTGTGGGCATCAGCCAGTCGGAATATTCGGTTGTGTAGTCGATGGCAGATATTCCCGACAGCGGAGCCGCATGGTGTTGAGCCTTTTTCTTGGCTTTCTTTTCTGCCTTTTGGATTGAAATCTCGTTTTTTGCTGATTCCAGCTCGTCTTTCAGCGCCACAATCTGTTGGCGGAACTCCTGCTCCTTGTCGGCATAGTGCTTTTTGTTGCGTTCCAACTCCTTTTTTAACTGCTCGTAGACAGAAGAAATCTCGTCTTTAGTGCTGTTGAGGTCGTCGATTTGCAATTGTTTTTGCGACAGCTCGTTGTTGAGTTTCTCCACGGTGTCTTCGAGCTTGGCGCGAGTGACTTCGATTTCAGCCATCTTTGCGGTGTCGCCGGTCTCGTTAAGTTTCTCGTGCAAGGCATAGAGCTCGTCGTTCTGGCTTTGGATTGTGGACCGCATGCTTGCCAACTCATTGTTGCGCACGGCAAGTTCGTTTTGGAGCTTTTCCAGTTCCTCGCTGCTTGTCGCAGGGGCATTTTTCAGCGCTAACTTTTCATCTTCGGCTTCGGCGAGTTTGCGTTTTGTCTCTTCCAGCTCTAAGGTGGCCTGCGAGAGAGCCGTAATGCGTGCCGTCAGCGCTTCTGCTTCGGTTTTGGCGTTGCTTTTTATGGTCTCGAGTTCGGCGTTTAGACGCTCGATTTCCGCCTCTTTCTCGTTTGTGTCGTCGGGTTGTGATGACAATTCGGCAATGCGCGCCTCCTTCTTCGCCACGTCTGCTTTGGCGGCAAGGATTTGAGCCGCCGAGTCGGTGGCCTTGCGTTCGGCGTCGGCTTTGATTTCGGCAATTTCGTTTTGCAGATTCTCGTTTGCCGCGCGCAAGTCATCGTTGTCCTGTCGCAATGCCTGCAGCGCCTCATCGTTGACAGTTGCCACTTTGATTTTGTTCATCAGACTTTTGCATTCCAGCTGATACTGCTCGCGTTCAGCCTCCGCTGTGGCAGCGCGGTTTTCCAATGTCGATATGCGGTCGTTGAGCGTGGTTTTCTGCCTGTCAAGGCTTAGAATGCGGTTTCGCAGCTCTTCGTTTTTCGTCTTGTATTCGTTCATCTGCTTTGAAGCCTCCGACGATTTGTTGGCAAGGTCCATACGGTCTTTTTGCCATTGCTGGCGAGCGGCTTCCTCCGCCTCCTGCTTGATTTGCTGCAGGAAGTCGGTGAGCGTTGATCCGATGAGGCTTCTCACGTAGTTGGCTTGCGCGTCTTTGTCGATGCATTCGCGCACGTATTCCGGCAATGACGTGTTGAGCACAGAGGTTACCTTGTCGACCACTTCATCGCTTATGGCGTCTTCAACATCCTTCTGTGAGATTTTAGCCACTTCCGGAACAGGCGGTGGCAATGGCTTTTCGTTCTCTTTTTTGAACGGGTTGATGTAAGACGGCGAGTTTGTCTGCGATGAGTTCTCGTTGCCCATATCTTCTTTGTCGGGAAAACCCAACATTGCTTTTAGGTTGTTTATGATTGACATATATTCAGTTATCTTCTGTTGTTGGTTTTACAATGATTCCTAATCCCGTCTTGCCGTTTATTCCGATTTGCAGCGGTCGGCTGAAACGCACGGAACGCAAATGGTCGGACTCGTAGACGGCAGGCATGCTGTCGAGATATTCAATGTCGCAGATGTCGCCGTTCTTGTCGTTTATGGTGAAATACCCGACGCCGAACGATGTGAGATTCTGAAAGAAATGCGTGCCCTGGCTTGGCTCTATGCGGTATCCCGGCAGTGCCGTTTCTGCAATCACGCGTGCGGCTGAGATGTGCGCCCATTTCACGGGGATGCCCAGTGCGGGGTCGCTTGAGCCCCATCGTCCGGGACCTATCAGAATATATCCCTTGTCGGTTTCTACGTATGACTTGTTGAGCTTCTCTATCTCGCGTGCCACCATAGGGTTGTTGAACGAGGAGAAGTTCTGCGTCTTGACATACACCACGTCGGTGACACCGTCCATCATGCCGTGTCCGAGAGCGCTGGATGTCTTCATGATCAGCTGGCTGTCGGATGTATGCATGATTTTCTCATCGAGCATTTCTTTGCGGTCGACAATTGGACGTATCTGCAACCAATATACGTTGCCTTTTGTCTCTCCGTGCTTGTCGATGCATCCGGCAAATTCGATTTCCACCGGACGACGCATCTCTTTTTCTCCTTCGGAAAGCATGAAGTCTACAATCTCAGCAAGCGGGAATACTTTGTGTTGCAGCACGTTGGCGAATGTAACCACGCGGCGTCCGTTGCCGTACTCGCTGTCGCGAATCACTTGGTCGTAGGGGTCGAAAGTCGACACCATATAGCGCAATGAGCCATTTTTTGCCGCGTCCTGCACACGTATTTTCTTTATGTTGAACCCGTCGTCGACCTTGAATCCGCCTTCAACGTCTTTAAGGTCAAGGGCGTAGAGTTGGGTCTGTGTGTCGCGCAGGGCAAGGTCGAGAGTGCTTGTTTGCAGCACTTTGTCGGGATGTCTTGGCGAAAAACGCAGTGCCAGACCTCCGTCAACGATGTATTTACCGAGTCCTACGGCAATTTCTGCCACTCCGTCCTCGGGCATCTCGTCGTTGATGGGGTAATAGTTGAGCGAGCGGCCCACTCCTGCAAACGATGGGTAGTAGTATCCGTCGTGCTCCGCGCCAGCCACCTCTTGTATGATTATAGCCATCTTTTCTTGGTCGATAAGATTGCTTGTGGCGGTCATGTATGCTTTGCTGTCGGCATAGAACACTGACGCATAGACGCTTTTTATGGCGTCGCCGAGCAGATGCAGCATCTCCTCCTTGTTGTCGAGACGCGGCACCATATATGTGGAGTATATGCCGGCAAACGGCTGGTAGTGAGAGTCTTCGAGAAGGCTTGAACTGCGTATCGCCAACGGCTTGTCGATAACCTCAAACAAGGCAAGAAAGTCGTCTTTAAGTTGCGACGGCAGTTTTGCGTTTATGAAACAGCGCAGAATCTCCTCGTCGGGGGCGTCAGACAGGGCGATGGGATATAGGTTGTTTTCTTCCATGAATTGGTCGAAAATGTCGGTGCAGAGCACCACCGTTCGCGGAATTGACACTGTGACACCGTCAAAATTGTCGCATATCGGATATTTCTTTATGATAGAGTCGATGAAAGCCAGGCCGCGTCCCTTGCCGCCAAGTGAGCCTTGGCCGATGCGGGCGAAATTGGAGTAGTAGTCGAAGCGGTTTTTCTTGAAAATGGCAACGACTCCTTTGTTCTTCATCCTGCGGTATTTCACAATCAGGTTGAAGAAGAATTTCTTTACCTCTGCCGCCTCGCTGATTTCGCGGAAACGATGGGCTTGAATGATTTCGGCGATGGGAAACATCGCGCGCGAATACAGCCACCGCGAGATGTCGTTGCGTGAGGCGTGGTACAGCAGCGACTCGTCTGGAATCTTGAATAGGTTGTCCTGAAACTCTTTCAGGTCGTTTATGCGCATCACTTCCTCTCCGGTCTCGGGGTTGCGTATCACGAAATCACCGAAACCGAAATTGTCGGTGATGATGCGCCCAAGGTCGACAGGAAACTTCTTGGAATTCTTGTCGAGAAACGAGATGCCCATTTCTTTGGCGTAGACTGCATTCTCGGTCTCTGACGATTCCATAATGATGGGGACATAGGGGTCGATTTCCTTTATCTCTTTGGCAAGGCGGATGCCGGCGTGCTTGTCCTTCTCTCCGTCTCTGCTGAACGACACGTCGGTGATTACGCCGAGAATCTCGTTCTTGTACTTGTTGTACAAAGTCATCGCCTCCTCGTATGTGCGTGCTAAAATGACTTTTGGGCGTCCGCGCATACGGAGCATCTGCTCGTGCTCATTGAGCGCTTCGGTTGAGAAAATTAGCGATTGCTTCAGCAGAAACTTGTATAGGTGGGGCAACACTGATGAGTAGAAGCGCACGGAGTCTTCCACAAGCAGTATGGTTTGGATGCCAACTTCAAGAATGTCGTTGTCGCTGTTCATCTTGTCTTCCATCAATTTGATGATGGCAAGAAGCAGGTCGACGTTGCCGAGCCAGCTGAACACATAGTCGACGCCGGAGAAGTCTTCGTTGGCAAGACGCCGCGACACTTCGCGTGAGAATGGAGTCAATACGATAAACGGAATGTCGGGATAGCTTGACTTGATGTTTTTGGCTTCGCGGAATGTGAGTCCGATGTCGTTGCCAGGCATCGCGATGATTAAATCGAACGACTTGCTTCTTAAAAGATCGTGGGCGTCCTCGTAGCTGCTTGCCTGTGTCACACGAGGGGGAGAACTCAGATTGAGCGATGTGTACTCAAAATACAGCTGCTCTTCGATGCGTCCGTCTTCCTCCATCATGAAGGCGTCGTAGGGCGAGGCGATGAGAAGCACATTGTAGATGCGGCGCTGCATCAAATCTTGAAAAGCAGTGTCGCGCAAGTAGAGTTGACTAAGTTTAGCCTCGTTCATTCGTTCTCGTTTTTCTATTCTTGTACAAATTTACGGAAATCTGACGTATTATAAGAATATTTTGCCATGAATGTTTATAAAAATATGTCTGCTCTTAAATATATAATAATGTGTGTAAATAATTGGGGCTTGTTTCTGTCGCAAAAGAAGGAAAACGGGGTGAAAAAAGTTTCCGGAATAAGTAACGGAGAATCAAGATGTTGTGAAAAAAGTTGAAAAAAGGGGCAAAAAAAGATGCTGAAAAGTTTGGCGGGAAAGGCAAAAGGCAGTACCTTTGCAACCGCAAAAGCGAAACAGACCGGTGGTCGTGAAGCTTTGGCGTGATGCCGGAGGGCGTCGGACCGGCGCGGACGCGGGGTTCTGAAAAAGAAACTTGAAAAAAAGTTCGCGAAAAATTTGGCGGTTAAAAATAAAGGCAGTACCTTTGTAACCGCTTTCCGAAAAGGAAACGGCGCAGAGAACATTGAAATGATGCGATAAAGAGACAAGACGAAGGAAGAGGGCGGAAGCCCTCCGTCAAGAGAAGAAAGAGCGCAGATGCCGGGACGATCCGAGGTTGTTGGTCTGGCTGTCGGAATGACAGAGAAAAATAAAAGAACAAGATAAACAACGGAGAGTTTGATCCTGGCTCAGGATGAACGCTAGCGACAGGCTTAACACATGCAAGTCGAGGGGCAGCGAGGGAGTGGCAACACTTCTGTCGGCGACCGGCGCACGGGTGAGTAACGCGTATGCAACCTGCCCTTCACAGGGGGATAACCGGGAGAAATTCCGACTAATACCGCATACGTCCTCAGGGGGCATCGCCAGGGGATGAAAGAATTATCGGTGAAGGATGGGCATGCGTGATATTAGGTAGTTGGCGGGGCAACGGCCCACCAAGCCCACGATATCTAGGGGTTCTGAGAGGAAGGTCCCCCACATTGGTACTGAGACACGGACCAAACTCCTACGGGAGGCAGCAGTGAGGAATATTGGTCAATGGACGAGAGTCTGAACCAGCCAAGTAGCGTGCAGGATGACGGCCCTATGGGTTGTAAACTGCTTT
>ENA-OOZG01000519-OOZG01000519.1-human-gut-metagenome-genome-assembly--contig:-NODE-519-length-31963-cov-10.246991_pt1 | contig 31963 bp, 26 predicted proteins | sample MGYA00241706_ERZ501384 | MGnify/ENA primary metagenome ERZ501384 (study PRJEB25962, sample SAMEA2042742) | human gut metagenome | biome: human gut; feature: human-associated habitat; material: faeces...
ACCGAAGCCGAATCCCGAAAGCAACACAGCGATTCGCCTTTATGCAACAGTCTCAGTCAGGGATGACGCATCACAATCGCTCTATCAAGAGCTGCACATGAGCGACCTGCGAGGAGTAGATAGGCTCATTCTATATATAGTGTATCAGCCCTGCTCAATCGAGAGGTCGCAACCGCCGTTTATTATTAAAGTAGTACCTTTGTGGCACTGATTGTCTCTATACTGATAATGCAATGAACGAACTACCCTACTTAGTATTTGCTGGCTCAGCCTCTCAGAACCTCGCTGAGAAGATCTGTGACTCACTGGGCTGCCCCTTGGGCAAAATGCGTACCGAGCACTTTGCCGATGGCGAATTTGCCGTATTCTACGAAGAGAGCATCCGTGGCAAGGACATCTTCCTCGTACAGTCCACCTACCCCAATGCCGACAACATCATGGAGCTACTACTCATGATCGACGCGGCAAAGCGCGCCTCAGCACACTACATCACAGCGGTCATCCCCTACTTCGGATGGGCTAGACAGGATCGCAAGGACAAGCCCCGTGTCTCCATCGGTGCTAAGCTGATTGCCGACCTACTCTCAGTAGCTGGCATCACCCGCCTCATCACGATGGATCTACACGCAGACCAGATACAAGGCTTCTTCAACGTACCTGTAGACCACCTATACGGCTCTACCGTCTTCACCGACTACATCGAGCAAAACCTCCCTGTAGAGAATCTCTGCATCGCCACTCCTGACGTGGGTGGTACGAAGCGTGCAAACAGCTACGCACGTCACTTTGGCGTACCCATGGTCATCTGCCACAAGCGCCGCGCTAAGGCAAATGAGGTGGCTGAGATGACGATCATCGGTGATGTCACAGGCAAGGATGTAATCCTCGTCGATGATATCGTCGATACCGCTGGCACCATGACCAAGGCTGCAGACCTCATGCTAGAGCATGGCGCTAAGTCTGTCAGAGCCTTTGCGACACATGCTGTCATGAGCGATCCCGCCACCAAGCGCATCGATCAGTCTGGCCTGACGGAGATGATCTTCACCGACTCAATCCCCTACTCTAAGAAGAGCGAGAAGGTGCGCATCATCAGCGTCGCCGAGCTCTTTGCTGAGTCTATCCGCCGCGTCTGCAGCCACGAGTCTATCAGCTCGCTCTACTCCTTCTAGACGCAGGCCATCTATACTAGAATACCCTAGCCGACTCTCCTATGAGACGGCTAGGGTATCTTCTCTTTTCCATCTACGGGGAGTATGAGCGATCTCGTTCTAATCTCTTTTTTCGTACCTTTGCGTGCAATAGTATCCTGTAGGTATTAAGTATGACAAGACAAACGCTCATCAGCCTCTTAGCTCTCAGCTGGCTCCTGCTCACCAGTAGCTGTGCTGAGTATATGCGCATACAGAAGTCTAAAGACCCCACGCTCCGCTACTCTTATGCCAAGAAGTACTACAACGAGGGCAAGTATGGCCGCGTGGCTGAGCTTATGGTCGATGTCTTACCTCACTACGAAGGCACGCAGGAGGGCGCACAGGCTCTCTACATCATGGCCGACGCACTCCTACAAAACAAGCAGGAGTCTAGTGCAGCGGAGTACTTTCGCAGGTTGTACAGCAAGTACCCACAGGATCCACGAGCCGCAGAGGCTCACTACAAGACGGGACTAGCACTCTACCGTATAGCTCCCGATCCACGCCTAGATCAGTCTGTCACCTACAGTGCGCTCAAGGAGCTACAGAGCTACCTAGAGGCTTATCCTCAAAGTGAGCATCGTAAGGAGGTCGAGCAGATGCTCTTTGACCTGCAGGACAACCTAGCCAAGAAAGAGCTGATCACCGCAGACCTATACTACAACCTGGGTACCTACCTAGGTAACAACTACATATCGGCCATCATCACGGCCCGCAATGCGCTCAAAGCTTATCCCTACACCAAGCATCGTGAGGATCTACTCTTTATCATTGTAGAGGCTTCCTACCAGCAGGCGATGAATAGCGTAGAGAGCAAGAAGCAGGGACGTCTACGCGAGGTCATAGATGCTTACTATAACTATGAGAACGCCTTCCCCGAGGGGAAGCACATCAAGCGTGCTAAGACACTACGTGACCGCGCACAGCGCATGATCGTCAGCTAAACAAAAGCAGAGATACTTCCTCTGGCACTACACTCACATACTAAGACTCCAATTTCGCATTATGACAACAACAAATAAGAAGCAATCCGTACCACAGACTACGATCACCCGCTCCCTCCCTGAGCTCTGGGAGCAGACGGGAAATATCTACGAGACCGTACGTATCATCTCCAAGCGCGCCAACCAGCTCTCCGTAGAGATGCGTGACGAGATACGCGAGAAGATACAAGAGGTGGCCAACTACCAGGAGACTCTCGACGAGACACCGACAGAAAATAGTGAGCAGATTGAGATCTCTAAGTACTACGAGCAGCTACCCAAGCCTACGCTCGTGGCTACCACCGAGTTTCTCAATGGCGAGGTCTACTTCCGTCTACCAAACGAGGAGTCACAGGACTAAGTAAGGCAACCCTCTAAATCGTACCCGCACTATGTGGCAACGCATTCAGACTCTATACCTATTCCTCAGTGGGGTGACAGCAACCCTACTCCTGCTCCTCACGCTCTTTACCGTCGTGCCTTCGGGTGCGGATATGAGCTACTCGGCCAACTTCACGGGTCTCGTAGCAAGGGGATGGACTAGCATTAAGTACTTTAATCTAGTCTCTTTCGTACTAACCTCACTAGTGACGATCCTCTCCTTTGCGACGATCTTCCTCTACAAGCGACGCAAGCTACAGATCCGCTTGACGATCATCGGACTCCTCCTGATGGTAGCTGCTATCGTTGCTTTCGGCTATATGCTCTGGCGACAAGCTGATCTTCTGCAGGCGACGACCCAGATACGCTTTTGGATCGTACTGCCGATCATCAATCTACTGTGCCAGTACCTGGCTATGCGCAATATCATCAAGGACGACATACTCGTACGTGCCTCCAATAGGCTACGCTAGTACAGACTCCTACGTTAGACAGCACGCGTAAGAGCCTACACCCATTCACCACCACTATTCATTCGCTTTCCTATGGCAATCATCTTCCCTGACACGTCGCACACCTTTGGCGAGTATCTACTCATCCCAGGACTGACAACGCCCGAGTGCACTGTGGACAAGATCTCCCTACGCACTCCCCTAGCTAAGTATCGTCCTAGTGAGGGTGAGTCACGCATCAATCTCAATATTCCCTTCGTATCGGCTATCATGCAGAGCGTCAGCAATGACACGATGGCGATAGCACTAGCACGAAACGGGGGGCTATCCTTCATCTTCGGGTCACAGCCCATCGAGGAGGAAGCTGAGATGGTGGCTCGTGTCAAGAAGTTTAAGGCGGGCTTCGTGCGTAGCGATGCCAATGTTAGTCCTAAAGACACGCTCGCCGATGTGCTAGCTATCACGCAGCGTACGGGCCACTCGACCATCGGAGTGACGGATGATGGCACCCCAGACGGCGTCCTATGCGGCATCGTCACCAGTAGAGACTACCGACTATCGACAGACTCACTGGATCGCAAGGTGGCTGACTTTATGACTCCCTTCGAGCGACTGACCACAGGACGCAAAGGGATCTCTCTAAGCGAGGCTAACGACATCATCTGGGCACACAAGCTAAACGCGCTCCCAATCATTGATGAGGAGCAGCGACTCTGCTACTTCGTATTCCGCAAGGACTATGATAGCCACAAGGAGAACCCCCTCGAGCTACAGAACCCGCACAATAAGACGCTCATGGTCGGTGCTGGTATCAACACCCGCGACTACAAGGAGCGCGTGCCAGCACTGGTAGAAGCTGGGGCTGATGTACTCTGTATCGACTCGTCTGACGGCTTCTCGGTGTGGCAGAAGGAGACCATCGCTTGGATACGCGAGCAGTATGGCGACAGCGTCATCGTAGGTGCCGGCAATGTGGTCGACCAGGACGGCTTCCGCTACCTCGTAGAGGCTGGTGCAGACTTTGTCAAGGTCGGCATCGGCGGTGGCTCTATCTGTATCACACGCGAGCAAAAGGGCATCGGCCGTGGGCAAGCCACGGCGGTCATCGACGTAGCGCAGGCACGTGACGACTACTACCGTGAGACGGGCATCTATGTGCCTATCTGTAGCGATGGTGGTATCGTACATGACTACCACATGACGCTCGCACTGGCTATGGGTGCCGACTTCCTTATGATGGGCCGCTACTTCGCACGCTTCGATGAGTCTCCCACGGAGAAGCTCCGCATCGGCAATAACATTGTCAAGGAGTACTGGGGCGAAGGGTCAAACCGTGCGCACAACTGGCAGCGATATGATGGTGGAGGAGCCTCCACGACGATGAAGTTTGAGGAGGGCGTCGACAGCTACGTCCCCTACGCTGGTCCAATGAAGGACACACTCGATCAGACCCTCAGCAAGATCAAAGCAACGATGAGTAGCTGTGGCACGGTCGACTTGAAGTCTCTCCGTGATAATGCTAAGCTGACACTCGTCTCCTCTACCTCTATCATCGAGGGAGGTGCACACGATGTCATTCGCAAGGATCGCACCTAGTGCCTATGCGCTTTGATCGGCATTGCCTATGCGCATTGATCTGTATTGCGCAGGCTGTTTGATCTGCATTACGCAGGCTGTTTGATCAGTAGATAGTCTCTCCTCGCTGAAGTATCGTATTTAGTGTACTACCCCGAGTTACTCACAGTCGTAGGTCCGACCGCTTGCGGTAAGACCGCCTTGGGCGTAGCTCTGGCTGAGGAGCTGCATGGCGCCATACTCAGTGGCGACAGCAGACAGGTCTTCGTCGGCATGGACATAGGCACTGGCAAGGATCTAGATGCCTACACCACGGAGCGTGGCTCCATACCTCACTACCTTATAGATATTGTCCCAGCAGGGCATCCGTTCAACCTCTTTGAGTATGTGCGGCTCTTTGACGAGGCGTATCACGAGGTTGTCTCGCAGCAGCTCCAGCCGATCTTTGTCGGGGGATCAGGGCTCTATGTCGAGCAGGTGCTACAGACGAAGCCTATGCACCAAGTGCCACCCGACGCTGCGCTACGACAGGAGCTAGAGCAGCTCAGCCTAGCCGACCTGCGAGCCATACTCAGTCGCTACCCACGCATAGAGCGTGTAGACCCAAGCTCGGCACGCAAGTGCATCCGAGCCATCGAGGTAGCACGGCACTATGCGCAGCATCCAGAGCAGTATCAAGCCTATCGTGAGGCTCTTCGTAAAACCAAGCAGCAGAAGCCCCCACTCATCATCGGGCTACGCTTAGCTCGTCAGGAGATCATACGACGCATAGACCAGCGACTACAGAGCAGACTGGAGGAGGGGATGGTCGCTGAGGTGGAGCGACTACTCGACGAGCAAGTCCCCGCCGACGCGCTCATTGCGTATGGTCTGGAGTACCGCTTTATCACCTTATACTTACAGGGTAAGCTGAGCTACTCCGAGATGGAGGAGCAATTGGCGACCGCTATTCATCAATTTGCCAAGCGACAGATGACTTGGTTCCGAGGCATGACCCGCCGCGGACTACCTATACACTGGATCGACGGACATCAGCCAGTCACCTACCAGCGTGACCGAGTGCTACGACTACTTAAGGACTCGTAAAGGAGGGAGCGTGCTAGAGTAAGCCGTTGCGCCATAAATAGATGATGCGCTCCGTGACCGCATCGTCCTCTACATGCTCTGGATCAAACTTCATATCTAGGTTCCCCCCGTACAGCTTCGCAAAGGTGTTGTACCAGGTAGCGGTGAGCCCGCCATAGATCGACTTAACGATCTCATACCCCGTCGAGCCGGTCTCTCTATTGACCAGCTTGATGAGGAGCAGTCCCTGTCCGAGGGTCAGATTCTTCATCCGTGGTGTATACTCCTTGACCAGCTCTTTCTTGACACGCGCCAAGTGTGCCCGCCGCTCACGCTCTGTCGGGAAGGTCTCTGCATATTCGTACGTCTCGATGATCATACGGCTCAGCTCCTCTGCGATAGGTAGCACCTTCTTGACATCTCGCACACGACGCCAGTAGGCGTAGCGCTCAGTCTTAGTGAGCGGTCTGTGAGGAGTTCCATAGACTCGTACTTCAGGCAGCTGTATACTGGCGATATCCTCTTCAGATAGTGTGTCGGGAACCTGTACAAAAAGCTCATCCATGTCGCTACAGATCGGTGACATGTTGGCACCCTTCAGCCCTTTAGCTGAGAGCAGTATGAGGGGCAGCAGTGAGCAGATAAAGAGCTTAGACAAATATTTCATAGTTACAAATGCTGTGTCTTAGGAGAGAATTTGTTACCTTTGACAACCAATAGGAAGTACCTCACAAAGATACAACTTATTGAAGAACCTCATACCAACCTATATAAGTCATGGCTCATAAATCTATACTCACCTCCTCTCTACTCCTCCTTGTCGTACTGTGTGGGTGCTGCACCTCCAGCTGCGTCTACAAGAAGGGATCCAAGGCGATGACACAACAAGAGGTTAACTTCAAAGACTTCACAGCAATCAACGCCAATCGTGGTGTGGACCTCGAGATCACACAAGGCGCTGAGTACGCGGTGTCTATCTCTGCTCCCGAGAAGTATAAGGACGATGTCAAGATCGAGCAGAAGGGTGAGACCCTCTACATTAGCTTGCAGCAAGATGTCAAGTACCCCTTTGACTCTGACGACATCACCATCTATATCACGATGCCCTACATCACCAAGATGGACTTGGCGGGAGCTTCGGAGGCTTGTTTCATCGGGCAGTTTGAGGCACCACAATTCACAGCTCATCTGTCAGGCTCCTCAGAGATAGAGGATCTCGCTATCGTAGCAGACGAGGTGAGCATCGAGGCTCTTGGAGCTAGCGAACTATCTGGCACTATACAGGCCAAGCGAGCTATGGCAAACCTAACAGGAGCCTCCGAACTCGATCTGATCGTTAATCAGCTAAGCCAGATGACCATGCAGCTCTCAGGCAGCTCAAGCAGTGAGCTAAAAGGCGCTATCACCAACCTGCAGGCTACACTCTCAGGTGCCTCTGAGATTGATGGCGAGGAGCTAGCCGTCTCAGACCTTGACCTCTCACTCTCTGGAGCTTCCTCCGCAGATATTCGCAATAGCGGCACCCTACGCTATAATCTGTCGGGAGCCTCTGAGCTCACCATCTATGGCTCTCCTAGAGTCCTCGACTCGCAGAGCGATCGCTCCTCATCCATTGAGATGCGCTAGCCGGGAGCCCTCACACGTCACATCGTTCATCTCTTATCAGCAGCTATGTCCTCTATCAAAGAGTCTATAAGTCGTTTCAAAGGTCGTATCAAGCGCCTGAGCACGGAGCATCCCAAGCGGGCGCAAGCCTTCCTGTGCGGCTTGATCGTCTTGGGGATGGGTATCTACACCTTTATCATCAGCGACTCCAACCTCGGCAAGCAACTACGATACTCGCATCGCATCCAGGCACTCACTGACGAGTGCAAGCGACTCAATGAGGCTTATCGTAGCGACAGCCTGAAGATAGACAGCTACAAGCAGGACAAAGCTTCGCTAGAGCGCATCGCTCGCGAAGAGTATCGTATGCAGCGCCCTGATGAAGTCGTCTTTCTCATCAAGGATAGACCCAAGTCCGAGGACGAAACAAGCGAATAACCCCTCCAGCCAGACACGTCTCTCTAAGTTTACACGAACTACAATCTATGTCTCAATCGAAGCTCAGCCGACAACGCCTACTCGACCTGTTCTACCGAATAGGTCTGATACTGATGTTTGTAAGTCTAGCACTACCGCTCTTCTACGAGGGCCAGGCCACGGGCTACATACTACTGGTCGGATCGCTACTCTACACGATGAGTCAAGCCTTGATCGATAGGATCGGCGTAGACCTCCGCACGAAGCGGCTACGAGGCATAGCACTCCTAGCGGGAGTCCTCTTTGTCGCAGGCTCCTACCTCTTTATCGTAGAGCAGTCGTACTGGAGGCTCGTACTCATGATCGCGTCCGTCCTGCTACTCTACTCCAACGTAGTACTCCTATATCACACGCCTCGCTCCAAAGAAGAGCCGCCAGCAGAAGAGTAAGTCACCAAGCACAGCATGTCAACGAATAGTATCAGAAAAGCTCCACAACGTGAGCGCATCTACACCTTCACAGCTAAGGAGTCGGGTGCACTCCTCGAGCTACTCTTCCAGCTACTCCCAGAGTTAAGTCGCACTACTGTCAAGCAGTATCTGCGCAATCGCTGTGTCGTGCTGAGAGGAGAGACGACCACGCAGTTTGACACACCCGTCGCCACGGGAGACACCATAGAGATCTACAATGTAGGAGCTGCCGAGACACTACAGCATCCGCTCATTGAGGAGCTATACCGCGACGAGCAGTTCATCGTCTTGCACAAGCGCCCTGGCATCCCCACCATCTCTGTCGGAGGAGCCAGCAAGAGTAGCCTCTTTCAGGTCCTAACGCATCATCTCAAGAAGGTCGATCCGAACGAAAAGATCTTCCTGCTCAATCGTCTCGACCGAGACACCGAGGGCATCATCATCGTAGCGCGTGATAGGCAACTACAGCAAGACTTGCTCGCCGAGTGGCGCAGCTTCATCCTGTCGAATAGCTTTGAGGCAGTCGTACTAGGCGCCCTCGAAGCCAGTAGTGGTGAGCTGACGACCCGCCCGACCAAGGATAAGAAGAAGGGCACCGACAAGCGTCGCTCCGCGGCATCGTCCACTAGAGACAAGAAGCCAGCCTCCTTTAGAGCTAGCTACGAGGTTCTCACCACAGGCCCTTATATCACGAGAGTAAGCCTCTCACTACTCACACGCAATAATAGTATCCGCTCGACGCTCGCTAGCATAGGACACCCGCTCCTTGGGGATCGTCGTGCCAGTGACACCATCGCGCCAGTGCTCAGCAAGTACCTAGCACTGCGCACCACCGAGCTAACCATCTTTCACCCCATCAGGAGAGAGAAGATGCAGTTCACCCTCGACACACCATTTGTCAACCTAGACCGGATCGCACAGACACGTCTCACCGCAGCCCAAAAGGAAGCACTGCTCATCGAGACGAAATCATCCGATCAACGCAAAAAGCGAAATCAACAACTAACATAAACTATAAGCTTAACCAGATGATTATGAAGCAACGCTCGAAGTACTTACTACTTCTCATTACACTCTTATTCATCGGAGTCCCCAAACTTGCCGCACAGACTGGCGGCATGATCGATCCCGTCAAGTTTTCTCAGCAGATTACTGACGACGGCAAGAAGACAGTCACCGTCTCCATCACCGCTCGTGTCATTGACGGCTGGCACCTCTACGATCAGAACCTACCAGCTGGAGGTCCCGTCTCACTTGAGTTTCACACAGACAAGCTCAAAGGTGCTAAAGCTCTAGGAGGCTTCAAGGCAAACAAAGCTCCTCATCGCTACACCGATGAGATCTTCAATATAGAGGTACGAGAGTTTGCGGGGACAGTCACCTTCTCCCAGCAGCTAGAGATTACCGACCCGAAGGCTTTTGTCTATGAGGGGCAGCTCAAGGGTCAGGCCTGCCAAGACAACTGCGTACTCGTAGACTACGACTTCAACTTCAGCTCCAAGCAGCTCTCCAAGGCTATGCTAGCCGTAGCTACAAGCGAGCCCGCAGAGACGACTGACGAGGAGACCGCGGCAGAGGCTGAGACAGACAGCACGGAGACGACACAGCTCGCAGTAACGGATTCACTCCCCACGGCTACGACCTCAGCCGACTTCTCTGAGGCAAACTATTGGGCACCCGTCGTAGAGCAACTCAAGGCGTATGGCGACCGCAACCAAAAGCAGTCTACCGCAGGTCTTCTATACATCTTTATCTACGGCTTCCTCGGAGGTCTCATCGCTCTGATTACTCCATGCGTATGGCCTATGATCCCGATGACGGTGAGCTTCTTCCTCAAGCGCACCAAGTCTCGCAAGGCTGCCATACGAGATGCGATGATCTACGGACTCTCTATCATAGTCATCTATGTAGCCCTAGGACTCATCATCACCGCTATCTTTGGTGCTAGTGCTTTGAACAATCTAGCAACCAATGCGGTCTTTAACATCATCTTCTTCCTCATACTAGTTCTCTTTGCCGTCTCCTTCTTTGGAGCCTTCGAACTAGTTCTGCCAGCTAAGTGGACCAACAAGATGGACTCTAAGGCAGACAGCACCACGGGTCTACTCTCCATCTTCTTCATGGCGTTTACCCTCGTACTCGTCTCCTTCTCTTGTACAGGTCCTATCATCGGCACCCTCCTCGTACAGGCTGGTACCTCAGGCGAGATCGTCGCTCCGGCCATCGGTATGATCGGCTTTGCGCTAGCACTAGCACTACCCTTCTCGCTTTTCGCCATCTTCCCCAACATGTTGCAAAACATGCCAAAGAGTGGTGGCTGGCTCAACTCTGTCAAGGTGGTCCTCGGATTCCTCGAGCTGGCACTCTCGCTCAAGTTCCTCTCCGTTGCCGACCTCGCTTACGGCTGGGGCATCCTCGACCGTGAGACCTTCCTAGCACTCTGGATCATCATCTTCGCACTGCTAGGCTTCTACCTGCTCGGCAAGATCCGTCTGCCGCACGACACGCCACTAGAGAAGATCAGCGTCTCTCGCCTCTTTATGGCGATCATCTCCCTAGCCTTCTCTGTCTATATGATCCCAGGTCTGTGGGGTGCTCCGCTCAAGTCTATCACAGCCTTTGCACCGCCACTCTACACGCAAGACTTCAACCTATACGACGGTGAGGTACATGCTAAGTTTGATGACTTTGACGCTGGTATGCGCTATGCTCAGGAGACGGGCAAGCCAGTCCTACTAGACTTCTCAGGCTTCGGCTGTGTCAACTGCCGTGAGATGGAGAACTCCGTCTGGATCGACCCGACCGTCAAGGGGCTCCTCGAGGATGACTACATCCTCATCACCCTCATGGTCGATGACAAGACCACTCTACCTGAAATCATTGAGGTAGAGGAAAACGGCTCTGTCAAGAAGCTTCGCACCATCGGCGACAAGTGGAGCTACCTGCAGCGTAGCAAGTTTGCCGCCAATGCACAGCCTTACTACATCGCCATCGATCCTGCGGGCAACCCGCTGAGTGCATCGTATGCCCATGACACCGATATCAGCAAGTATATCGACTTCCTCAAGGGCGGCCTCAAGGAGTACGAAGTACGTAAGAAGGAGCTGGCAAAGTAACCCGCCCTCCTACTAACTAAAGCAAGAGCCTCTATCGCAGCAGCGGTAGGGGCTCTCTTTTTGATTCATCCTTCGTGCGTGATACTCTCTTGGGGCAAAAGCTCGTCGTGACTCTGCAAATCCCCAGTGCCACCCGTACGGCACTGGAGTTTCATACCTAGAGCACTGGAGTTTCACACCTATGGCACTAGAGTTTCATACCTAAGAAACTGGAGTTTCATACCTAAGAAACTGGAGTGCCAAGGGGGGGTGGCACTGAGTTGGGGGTAGAGGCGTTTGCATAGGGTATGGTAATTGAGACTGTTGCAAAAGTCAACAGTCTCACAATCTTGCAAGCAAGATTGTCTAGACTTTGCAGAAAGGATGAAGCGCAAGGCACTGAGGGTGAGGTCTGAAGGGAGCATACCTCCGTATGTGACCGAAGCCGAATCCCGAAAGCAACACAGCGATTCGCCTTTATGCAACAGTCTCAATTATAGATACAATGAGAGGAGCTATCCGTCTAGGCGGGTAGCTCCTCTCGTGCGTTGCGGGTGACGCTATGCTACGTCACACCTGTTGTGTTACTTAACTAGAGCGACGAACTCAGGTGTCTGGCTAAAGGCTGCAAACTCGAGGTCACGCTGTGCACGTAGTGCGTAGCTGCTATCCTGTGCGATAGCTGAGCGAAGGTTGCTGATGAGTCCCTGCAGATCATTGGTACGAGCTGCGACGACTGCCTTGAGGTAAGCGGTCTCGCCATTGGGCTGTGCGACAGCAGCGAGGGTGCGTGTAGCATCTGCATACTGCCCCTGCATGATCTGAGCGATAGCTAGCGTGTTCGATGGCGTATTGCCAAAGGAGCGGATAGCGTCTGCATACTTGCCCTCGTGCATCTGTAGAAGACCGATGCCCTGACCAGCCTCGGGTGCCTCTACGGCACTACCCATGAGGCGCTGAGCCTCTGCTAGGTCGCCACGGTTGAGAGCGAGGAGTGCTTCGTTCATATTAGAGGCAGCGTTGGGCTGGATCTTCTGAGCCTGTGCAAAATACTTAGCAGCCTGCTCGTAGTTGCCCTGAGCAAGGTAGAGCGTACCGATGTTGTTGTACGCACGATAGTCCTTTGGATAGAGCTGCGTAGCCTGCTGGTAAGCATTCATCTGATCCTTAGCATTGTCATAGAGCGTAGCGGTGTAGAGGATCTCCTCGATCGTGAGGCGTCCTGGGCGCTGTGCCATAAACATCTTGAGCTCGTCATCGCTCTTGCCGATGATGCGTACGTTGGCATTGAGACGTGAGCGGCGTAGCTCGGGGAGGATCTCGTCAGCAAGCTGTGTGAAGACGTGCGAGAGGTTGCGTATCTCACGCTCACGATCCTCAGGATCGGGATACATAGAGAGGACACGTAGGACTAGCTCCTTGTCCTGTATGTTGCTCGCCTCAAGAAGCTTCTGGAAGCCGTCCCAGTCCTCAGCGGTGTAGTGTGCGTTGACCTCGATCTTCTTATTGCCCAGCTTACGAGCTATGACACTAGAAGTATTGCGCTCACGCTGTGCCGAGAGACGCTCGTTAAGGTCCTGAGCACCATCGGGAGAGGCGTAGGCCTGGATCTCGATGTCTACCTCCTGATTGGGTACCTGATAAGCGTTATCGACGACATCTTGCCAGTCCTTGACCTCACGCTTGTTGAGCTCAGCAGCACGTACCTCAGCACGGTTGATGAGGAACTTGAGGTCGGCCGTGTACTGCTCCTTGATGACTCTCTGGAAAGCGTCACGAGCCAGAGCTGGCGTGACATCGCTAATGCTAGCTAGACCAGCAGTCATGATGGTACCACGAGCCACCTTGATAGCGGGGAGGTTGACCTGTTTGCCCTTGACCGTAGCGGTAAAGGTGAGGTAAAGGTCGCTCTGCTCCATACCAGGCTTGTACTCAAAAGCAAAAGGTACGATGACGCTACCGCCACGCTCGTAAGAGATAGTCTGGGAGTTGTCACGGACGTTCTCGCCCTGTATGGTGACAGTCTGACCTGTCACGCTAGTACCAGCGTAGCGTAGCTGGGGGGTGATGTTGACGATAGCACGCTTGTGGCACCACTTAGCAGGTAGCGTCAGGCGGACCTGCCCAGGGATCTGCGTACCCACCAGTGTCAGGGGGTTGGGATCTACCTGAGCTGCAGAGCCATTGAGGGGCTTGAGCCTGCAAGCACACGAAGAGACCAAGACCGCTAGTAGTAGAGCGGTGGTGATCTTTAGTAAGTTTCGATAAGTCATAGTTTGATCTATATATAAAGGTAATTAGTTCGTTTGTGAGTCTGTGGGAGCTTTCTTCTCTTTGCTCCATAGTCTGATGCGCCACACGATAGAGCCGATGAGTGCAAGGAGGATTAGGGCCAAAGCCGTAAACGCTATGCTCTCGGTCACGGTTATGGAGCGTGGCGCAAAGGTAAGTGCGAGCTGGTAGTTGCCAGCGGGCAGTGAGACGGCTCGAAGCACGTAGTTAGCCCGTGCTATCGGTATCTCCTTGCCATCGATGGTGGCGTGCCAGCCGTGCGGATAGTAGATGTCAGAGAGGATCGCTATGCCAGGCGTCTCGGCCGATACGTCGTAGACCACCTGTCGCGGCGTGTACTTGGTGACGGTGATGCTACGCTGAGCCGTGCTGTCGGGTAGCATCAAGGGCTGCGGTAGCTCCTCGCCAAAGCGGAGATCGACGATACCGACGTGACGCAGGTCTGCCGTGGAGAGTGCCTCCATCTCCTCATTGGCATTAGCAACCCAGCGAAGGCTATCGACAAACCACGCTGCTCCGAAGGCATCTGGGTTGGGCACCGCCATCGGAGCTCGAGTCTCTGGGTTGGGCACGATGAAGTACTTCGTATTGAGCATATCATAGACCTGCATGTTGCCCGTAGAGAGCTGATAGGTGATCAGGTCTTGATAGCGTTGCAGCTTGGCAGCGTGGTAACCGCCCACGCTGTGATGCCAGCGAGAGGTGGTGGCATCGTTAAAGCTATTGACCGTCTGGTTGAAGACGCGATAGCCCAGGCTCTTGTCCTGAAGTATCGTCTGGTCCGCCTCCGTCATAGGAGCCGCCTGTTGCTGCACGAGATGCGAGGCGATGAAGTCGTCATCAGATAGGTAGCGCTTGTCCACCTGCCATAGGTCTATGAGCGTCAGCCCGACGAGGATACAGCAGAGCCACTGCGCCTTGAGATAGCCCTTGGCAAAGAGCCATAGCGGCACCGCACTCAGCACGATAAAGAGCAAGCTGCGCCACACGTCCGCCCGGAAGATGCTCATACGCATCGTCTCTAGCTGATCTTGTAGCATCAAGTAGCGAGGATCTTGTGTGGCTAGCTCGGCAAACATGCCCTTCTCCTGCTGAGAGAGGAAGCCGAAGAAGAGATCGGGTAGCAAAGCAAAGAGGAGTAACAGCAACACGGGCACCCCGCCTGCTATCCAGACGCTCTTGCTACGTAGGAGCTGAGGCTCCTTGATGAGCTGCACGAGTGCTAGCACGGCTAGCGCAGGAATCGTTAGCTCTGCGATGACCAGGATCGAGGAGACCGCTCGGAATTTGTCGTACATCGGCATCCAGTCGATGAAGAGATCCGTCAGCGGCATGAAGTTCTTGCCCCATGCGAGCATTATCGAGAGGATCGTAGCGATGAGCAGTCCCCACTTGATCGGCCCCTTGACGACGACACAGCCGATGATGAAGAGGATGCAGACAAAGGCACCCACATAGACAGGTCCCGAGGTAAAGGGCTGGTCACCCCAGTAAGCATTCATCTGCCCCAGCATCTGCTGGTACTCGTAGGGAGCCTTGGCGAGTTGCTTGGCGTGCCCCTTGGCTAGGGGTTCGGTTGCACCGCCCTTAGTATTTGGTATGAGGAGCGTCCAGGTCTCGCCGATGCCGTAGCTCCACTGCGTGATGTACTCTTTGGAGAGTCCCTTGCTATTGACCTCAGCACCCGTTTGTTCGGGAGCATGTGGCGGTGCGATTGTCAGCTCACTGCCACCACGCATCGTCTCCTGAGCGTACTGGTAAGTGTGATAGAGGTTGGTCCCATTGACCGCAATGGCTAGGAGTCCAGCGAGGATGAGCACACCCGTAGACTTGAGGAAGTCCTCCACCTGCCGCTCTCTAATGGCCTGCACCAAGAAGGTGATGACCAGGATAGCCATCAAGAGCGCAAAGTAGTAGGTCATCTGGACGTGGTTTGCCAAGAGCTGCAGCGCCATAAAGAAGGCAAAGAGCGCACCACCCCAGAGCCGCTCGCCACGGTAGCACCAGATGAGTCCAGCGATCGTGGGAGGGACGAAGCAGAGTGCGGTCAACTTCCAGATGTGTCCCGCATGAATGAGGATGATGAAGTAGCTCGACAAGGCCCACATGACCGCTCCCAGCACCGAGGGCAGAGGATCCACCTTGAGCGAACGCATGAAGATGTAGAAGCCCACAAGCAGCGCAAAGATTAGCCACGGATAAGTACCTAGTATGCTCAGCGGCTTGCGGAGCGTCAGCACATCTTGCAGGTATTGCAGCGGCTTGGTCGAGGGATAAGAGGGACTGATCTGATACATCGGCATACCGCCAAAGAGCGAGTTCGTCCAGTAGGAGGTCTCGTCGCTAGCCTGCACGTCGGAACCATTGCCCGAGACGCCAGCTACGTCCGCCTGAAAGAGCGTCCGCCCCTCAAAGTGTGCCGGAGTAAAGTAACCAATGGCGACGATGAGGAAGAACCCAAAGATGAGCAAGATGCGCTGCCAAGGAATCTGTTTCATAAGATAACTCAGAGATAGAGTTTGAGGATTAAGCTTTGCACCGTTTGACGCGCTGACTGAGGTAGCCGATGCCATAGCCCGAGAGCTGGACAAAAGAGGCTACGACAGCTCGCCAAGCGACCGCCACCGAATGCGTGCGGTAGAAAGCGTCTGCAAAGAGAGAGACAATAAATAGCAAATGGTAGAGCCAGAACCAGGGACACCACAGAGCAAGCAGTGTGACCACGAGCGTCGTCACCACAAAGAGCGTGGGAAGCAGGTAGGTCAAGCGCATCGACCCGGGATGTCTCCGCGAGAGCTCTACACGAGCCGTGCCTGAGTGCCACACCTGTCGGTAAAACTTGCGCAAGTCCACGCGCCGCTTGTGATAGAGCACCGCCTCTGGAAGGAGTGCGACACGACTGCCAGCCTCGTAGAGACGCATGCTAAAGTCGATATCCTCGCCATAGCGCATCGTCTCATCAAAGCCCCCGAGAGACTCAAAGAGAGCCTTGCGACAGCCCAGATTGAAGGTGCGTGGGTAGAACCGCTTCGTCAGCCGCTTGCTACCACCACGTATGCCGCCCGTCGTGAGAGGCGAGGTCATCGCATAGTTGATCGCCCGCTGCCACATGCCGAAGGAGCCATCCTGTAGCGACGGAGCCGCATCGGGACCGCCCCACGCATCGCACTGATCCGCAGCGATCGCCTGAGACACATTATATAGGTAGTCAGGCGGTAGCACCACGTCCGAATCGAGGATGATAACCCAGTCGCCCGTAGCGTGGCGCACACCTATGTTGCGCGCCCTAGAGGGTCCCCCGTTGGGCACCACCTCATAGTGTATGCTCATCAGGTCACGATAGCGATCCACGACCGCAGCGCAGGGCACCGTACTCCCATCCTCCACGATGACAACTTCGTAGGCCGGGGGCGTCTGCTGCTGAGCGAGCGAGTGCAGTAGCTCCTCGACCTCGTCAGGGCGGTTATAGACAGGGATAATGAGTGAGAGCATTAGAGACTAATCAGGGGTAAAGCGTCTTACAGTACCTTCCACTCGGCACCGCTCTTGGTGTCTTGTATCTCAAAGCCCAGAGCGGTCAGTTTGTCGCGTATCAGGTCACTCGTCTCCCAGTCCTTGCTTGCCTTAGCCTTAGCACGAATCTCTAGGAGCAGGTCCATCGCTCCAGCGAAAGCCTCCTGCTGACTACCGCTCAGATCAGCGGTCTCCGTAGCCGACTGCATACCAAGTATGTCGTGCAGGTAGAGGTCGTAGGCACTGCGTAGCTCCTCCAGCTGCTCGCTCGTGATCTGCTCGTGTCCGTCGTGGATCGAGTTGATGAGACGAGCCGCATCAAAGAGCGCAGCGATCACCATCGGCGTATTGATATCATCGTCCATCGCCTCCTTGCAACGCTCCGCTAGATCGATCTTTTCGATCGTTGAGGTAGCCGAGGGCTTGAGCGACTGAAGCTTTGCATCAGCATCCATAAGACGCTGGTACCCCTTCTCAGCAGCTTGCAAGGCACTATTGCTAAAGTCCACCGTGCCGCGGTAGTGTGCACTCAGGACGAAGAAGCGAATGGTCATCGGAGCGTAAGCCTGCTCGAGTGCAGGGTGATCGCCCGTGAAGAACTCCTCGAGGGTGATGAAGTTGCCGGCACTCTTCGCCATCTTCTTGCCGTCTACCGTGATCATGTTGTTGTGCATCCAGTACTTGACCATCGGCTCACCTTGCGAAGCGACCGCCTGTGCTATCTCGCACTCGTGGTGCGGGAAGGTCAAGTCTAGCCCACCACCGTGGATATCGAAGTGTGCGCCTAGGTACTTACGTCCCATAGCGGTACACTCGCAGTGCCACCCGGGGAAGCCCTCACTCCAAGGCGAAGGCCACCGCATGATGTGGTTAGGCTGCGCCTTCTTCCAGAGAGCGAAGTCCAGCGGATTGTGCTTCTCGTCTTGGCCGTCCAGGTCGCGCGTGTTCGATATCATATCCTCCACATTGCGTCCGCTCAGGATGCCGTAGGGGTGATCAGCATGGTACTTGAGCACATCAAAGTAAACACTGCCCTGGCTCACATAGGCGTAGCCCGCATCGAGGATCTGTTGCACCAATTGGATCTGCTCGATGATATGCCCTGAGGCAAGTGGCTCGATAGAGGGCGGCAACACGTTGAGCAGGCGCAGGCTATCGTGATAGCGTGTGAGGTAGTAGTAAGCCACCTCCATCGGCTCCAGCTGCTCTAGCTTAGCCTTCTTAGCTATCTTGTCCTCGCCATCATCTGCATCATGCTCTAGATGCCCCACGTCGGTCACATTGCGCACGTAGCGCACCTTGTATCCGAGATGCTTGAGGTAGCGGAAGAGTATGTCAAACGTAATCGCCGAGCGAGCATGCCCCAGATGCGGATCCCCGTAGACGGTCGGTCCGCAGACGTAGAGACCCACATGCGGTGGTGCAATAGGTTCGAAGGGCACTTTAGCCCGCTCCAGAGTGTTGTAGATGTATAGTTGGCTCATAATTCTTTTTATAGTCCAGAGGTCATAGTATAGTGCATATACACCAATGCTTTCGCAAAGATAAGGATTTTAGCGATACCTGAGACCGCACCCTGCATGGACGCACGGGTTACGCCTTTTATTGGGATGGTCAACCTGCGGGGGGATTGTATCAGCTTAGCAGCGTCTCTATGTCACAGCTGAGGAAGTCCTCTAGTGAGACCCCTCCCGTACCCACAACAATAGATCGCTTGGGATGAAAGGCCTCCTCAAAGGCTGGCAACCCTGAGTTCATACCACGACGGCCACTTTTTACCTCAATGGCTGTCACCTCACCGCTATTGACGACGATGAAGTCCACCTCCAGGTCTCTCTCAGCCTTGCTCCGTGCAGACTCTCGCCAGTAATAGACTTGATAGTCCGCCTCCTCGGCCATCCCCAGCAGATGGGCACCGACGGCACTCTCCACCCAGCGTCCCCAGAGCATCGGGTCTGTTCTGTCTGCAAGGAACGATCGACCCTTATAGGCGGTGAGCAGGGCGTTGTTGTACACTTGGTATTTAGGGATCGAACTACGCTTGCGGGCATCATCGTGGGCATACTTTTGCAGTCCTGTCAAGAGCGCACACTGGTCGAGTATTTCTAGATACGATGCCAACGTGGTCACATTGCCAGCATCTTGCAGTTGCCCCATCAGCTTGGTCAGCGATAGCATCTCGGCAGAGTAGCCACACCCCAATTCGAAGAGCTGCTTCATCAGGGCGGGCTTGTAAATATTGGAGGTCATCAGCACATCCTTTTCGATGGCGGGTGCTACCAGCGAATCCTTTATATACTTACGCCAGCGCTTTTCGTCACCAATCAAATCGGCAGCACCCGGATACCCCCCGAAGTAAATGTACTCCTCGAGCTCCATGCCGAAGGCGTCGTGCATCTCCTGATAGCTCCAGTGTCCGAGGCGAATGAGTTCGAAGCGCCCTGCGAGCGACTCCGTAAGGCCACGCTTGAGTAGCAGACGACTGCTCCCCAGCAGTACCACCTTCAGATTTACCTGCTTGCGCGTATCTTCATCCCACTCCCTCTTGACCATCTCGCTCCAATTGTCGATCTTCTGAATCTCATCGATCACTAGCAGGTGCTGCTCCTCGCCACGGAGTCTCATAGTGGTTCGCGCAGCTTCCCACACACGATGTATCCAGTCGCTGTCGTTTGGATCGACGGCATCTGCTACGACTATCGAATGCGGGATGGTCATATCTTGTAGCACCTGAGCTACAAGGGTTGACTTGCCTACTTGTCTGGGGCCTGCGACGACTTGCATAAACCTCCTGGGCTCCTGGAGGCGTGCGCTTAGCGTGTGATACTGTTTGCGGATATAGTCCATACTCAAATCTAATACTCGTTTTACTCAAATGTGGTGAGCGTTTTACTCAATTCTAGCGAGCGTTTTACTCAATTCTAACGAGAAAACTACTCAAATCTCTATGCAAAACTACTCAATTCTAACGAGAAAACTACTCAAATCTCTCAACTTTTCTCGCAATTGATGAGATAAATCCAACGTCGGATCGCTACAATAATTTAGACCCGACTACATATCGAAACGGTGCGATATCGGGGAAAAGTGATTTCCACGTGGATATTTCGAAATCTCCAGGTGGAGAATTTTTATTTCCCAGGTAGGAAAGAAAAAATTCCTCGGAGGAATCAAATGAAACTTCGGAAGAAATGAATCTCGCCCACGTGGAAAAAGAAAAATATCCACGTGGAGATTTCAGATTCCCCACGTGGATATTCGAGAAAGGAGGGAATCGGACGAAATTCCCTGTAAAGAGATGTAAACAGGGATTAGAGGTTAGAGGTTAGAGATTAGAGATTAGAAATCGGAGTCCCGATAGCTCCGATAGCTCCGATGGCTCCGATAGCCCCAGCCAATAGCTTTCTAACCTCTAATTTCTAATCTCTAACCTCTAAATTCGTACCTTTGTCCTCGTACTGAAGCTAGATAAGCCTCAGCCTACTCCACCCGATCCCGTCAGATGAACCAAACGCCCCTTCCCGCACCGAAAAACCTCCTCCAGAGACTATGCGCTATGGTCAGAGGGAATAGACTAGTCCTAGAGAACTTTCTCTCTCTCGGACTAATCAACGTGCTGAACTCCTCCTTTCATCTGATCATCTACCCGATCCTGATTCATCGTGTCGGGGCCGAGGCGTACGGAGCCTATGTCTACGCATTTTCGATCATCACCTACTTCACTACGCTGGTGACCTATGGTCTAGACATGATCGGCACCCGCTACCTAGCGCACTACGACAAGGAGCGCGACCTGGCGGGCAAGTCCGACATCACCTCGCTGATCCTCTCTAGTCGCCTCTACCTGCTCCTGCTCTCCTTCCTGCTCTTTCTGCCTATCGTGCTGTGGGTCGGAGCCTTGGCCTCTTACCGCACGCTCCTCTGGGCGAGCTTTCTCTCGGTCGTGGCCTGCGTCATCATGCCCAACTGGTACTTCATCGGCATCCAGCGCACACGCATCTACCTCTATATACAGATCGCCACCAAGGTGCTCCTAGCCGTCGCCATCATCCTCTGGGTACTCACACCCCACGACATGGCGCGCTACGTCTTACTCGCCTCGGCGAGCAATATACTCTCTGCGGGGATCGCTTTCGGCTATATCCTATGGCGCGAAAAGCTCTCGCTCCGCCTCGCCTCACTGCGCAAATGCTTCGTCCTCCTACGGGAGGCTACCCCACTCTTCCTCTCCTATCTGGTGATGACGGTCAAGTCGGCCGGTCTCAACCTCGTCATCGGCTCGCTCTTTGGCATGACCTCCCTGACGGGTTACGACTTCTCGATGAAGATCGTCAGCGTCGTCATGTATATCACCAAGCAGCTCAATGTGGCACTCTTTCCCTCGGTCAGCACCAGCTATACGACAGAGCGCATACACAAGATACTGCGTGGCGAACTGCTGATGGGTATCGCCTGCATGGGGGCACTCATGCTGGCCGCCAAGCCGATCATCTGGATCATGGGCAATGGACCGATAGAGGATCTCATCCTACCCGTCTTCCTACTGATGACGACACTGATCCCTATATGGCTCATCTCGGGCTTCTTCATCGAGCTGGTCCTCACGGCCAATGGGCGCAATCGTGAGGTTTTCGTCAACCAACTCCTCTCGCTTGCGGTCATCGCGCTCGGAGCCTTGGTCGCTGTGCTACTGCAGGTGAAGCTGATCGCCTTCGTCGTCATCGTCATCCTATCGGGGCTCATCGAGATCGTCTTCCTCTACGCCACCGGTCGCCGCCGCGCCCTCATCTGATCCACTTCGCTAGACAAAACATGAGGCTGTCACTCCACAAGGAGTAACAGCCTCACTAGCTCAACAAAGTAGTAGAGCCCCCCTCTTAATCTACTTAGTTAGCGTTGACGTTGACACGCTGCGTGTCAAATAGGTTCTCGACAGAGACCACCTCGATGGTCTCGGCACAGCTGCTCTTGTTCGAGAGGAAGGTGCACCTGAGTGTCCGGTCTGTCGGTAGCTTGGAGATGATGGTCGTGTAGCAGGGACGACCCACTGGATTTGCACCATCCTTGGCAAGGCCGAAGGAGAACTTGCCCATACGGCCATCCTCCGTTGTTACATCTGGATAGAAGTGCTCCGTAAAGAAGCGCAGGCGCATCGGCAGCTGTTGCGCCCTAAAGTCTTCTGGTAGGGTTATAACGAAAGAGAGTGCACCCTTCTGCCCATGGACGTTAGCCGTGACGGCATTCTCGCTTGCAGGTTGTCCATTCACTTCGAAGAGCTCGTAGCTGTAAGGCTCTCTCACCTCGACACGGACGATGCGCATGAGGTCGGGGTCACCCGCTACACCTACGATAATGTCGGAGATCCGTCTCTCCCCAGGCTGAGCTGGTTGGAGCGTCGCCGTGACGACACCTGCTGGCGTGATAGTGACCTGACTGTCATCTGTTATGGCGGGGTAGTTGGTTTCATTGCGCACGGCAACGACCTGGAGCTTATCATTTTGAGTTGTGGCACTGCCCTCGGGGTAATAGTTCGCCTTAAAGGTAAGTGTCCCCTCTCCATGTATCAAGATATAGCTACTCGCCTCGACCTCTAGTCGTCCCTTACCGTCGGAGTAAGAGGGGTAGGCTTGTAGCTCCTCAGAGAGTGCGAGATTATTGACCGCGGGTCCGGCGAGTGCCTCGTCTAGGGTGGAGGCTCCGGTAGCTAAGGCGTCCTGAATGGTCATCTTGTACCAGTAGTTGCGGATGAGGTCGTAACGCTCTAGACGGTTGGCACTCTTGACGAAGTCGAGCTTGTAATAGGAGTAGTCTGTGGCTCCATCATACTTAGCTCGTATGACGAGGCAGGAGATAGGCTTCGCCGCCTTGTTCCTTCGCTCGAAGCCGTAAATAGAAGCCCCACTTGCGTACCAGCCGAGACCCGCATCCCCATTGGCAAGGAAGCTCTCTCTAGGCACGGTCGGGACACGGTTGTCTACGCTAAAAGCTTCGTTTAGGTTTGGAAGCGCGGCTCGCTTGAAGGGAGCCACGGTGCCACAGTCGTAGCTATTACATAGTGTATAGGAGACATCAGCGAGCTTAGTGGTGTGGCTCTCTAGTGTAAACTTGGCCATAGAGCGTAGGAGCTTGATCTCGCCTAGGTTGCTATTCTCCTTTACCTCAGAGTAACTCTTGCGAGCCCACATCGGGATGCTCTTCTTTTGGCTGACCTCGGTCATAGTCACGAGGTCTGAGAGGAGCACATCGCTCTCCTTACGTCCTAGGTACTGCCTACCCGAGTCGGTGCCACCGTAGTCACAGTTGGCAACAAAGTGAATGACGCAGGGTGAGCTCTGGGGCTTCAGTCGGGCGGTGAAGGTGTACTTGCCATCGTTCTGCTTGGTCAGATCCTTAGCAAGGGCGTAGTCTGCCATCAGTCCCTCCTCGTTGAAGACGAGTAGCTCTAGGCGGTCGATCTTGTTTTCATCAATACGCTCTTGCATAGCACGCATGGGGGCGTAGTGCGGTACATCTACCGAGAGGGATACAGAGACCCGCTCTCCATCCTGACCTACGGGAGCTGTACGCTGCTCCTGCTGGCACGCAGATAGCGCCATAAAGGCTAACAGCAGGAGGGAGTATAGAAATATCTTCGTCCTAGTCATAACTTTCTATCGGTCTAATCTGTATGGTACATGTGACTGAATCGTCGGCTCCTTGACATCTCGCACACAACGGGTGTAAGCGTAGCTAGTGGAGCCTCCGCTACCACCTTTCAGTTTTATTGCTGCGTTATCCTTAGCACTCCAGTAGTATCTACCAGTCATAATAGACTGGACAGCACTGTTGGGGTCGTTCTGTAGTTGGTCTATCAGTCTAATCTCAGCCTCTGTCGGCAGTCGCCAGTCATCGAGGATCACTTCCTTGCCATTGACTATGCGCGTCTCTGTATAGAGAGCACAGTCGCACAGAGCGGTCTCCTCGTCAGCTCCTATCTGGTTAGTACTATGCCAAGACGGATTCCACATCGGGCCTTCTTGAGTCCAACCATACTCTAAGTAAGACCATCGCTCTGTGGCTCCAAGCTGGGAAGCAAGCTCAAAGCTGGGTGAGACCATCTGAGCGGTCTCAGCGTCACGCTTGGTGGTAAGCTTAGAGGTCTTCGTCCCTCCAGTTAGCACCCAGCGACTACCATTCCAGTATCCTGGCCAGAAGTCTGTCATCTCCCTCGGTGGAAAGCCCAGAATCTTACCTTTTGGTGGGTTCTGCACAGTGATACGATAGATGGCTGTGTTGTTAAGACCATCTGCCAAGGTGCCGTCGGGTCTGATCGAAGACTTCACACCAATTGTATTGACAACAAAGAGCGAGGGGTACTGGTACACTGTCACCTCCTTGTCTAGTCCTGCGATGCCATTGCTGACCTTAATGCGGATCTTCTTAGGCACATTGTTGATTGGAATCCTTGACTCAATCTGAATCTGATTGCCCACTACGGTAACCGTCGGGTACTGATCACTAGAGGTGGGGATAGCTTCTGTTATCGCCTGTCCCGTAGCTCCATTGACGTAGCTGAAGCTAACCTCTATAATCTGGACATTGACAGGCTTCTTGGAAGACTCATAGGATATGGTATGAGTCTCTACATTATATATATGTGCTTCCCGCTCGGATACCTCTAGATAGTTAGCTGCTGGGAGGTCATACTGATCATCGCAGAGCGTCCAGGGGAGGATAGAGAGCGTGCCAGTGATCGCCACAGGCTCTTCGGGAGTTGTGGAGCCCAGCTTATGGATACCGAGCTTCAGGTCGTAGAGCTTATTGGCCGTAAAGTGTGGCTCCGCAGGCGTCAGGGCTACGCGATAGTAGTTGTTGACAACTGTCGTCTCGCCCGCCTTCTTGAGTGGCACGGTGAGGAGGTAGTAAGGGGCCTCGTCAGGATTGCTACTCCAATTACTATAATAGGAGTAGAAGTGCTGTGGCTCCTTGTTCGAAGTAGCTCGGTAGGCGTAGTCAATAGCGGAGACGCCTGTAGCTGACTCCTCAGCCATAAGGTAGCCACGATCTGTGGCTCCGACGAACTTGACCTGTATCTCGCCACCTAGCTCATATCCTGTGACCTGCACGGTAGGCGTGATACGTAGCTTGCTGGCTACACGACGTAGCTCAACGGTACCGAGCTGCTTGCCCTCAGGGGTCCCTAAGTTAATCTTCTTAGAGGTCTTGCCCTGCATGACAAACTTAGCGTTAGGCAGCTCAGCAACCGACTCGCTAACAGCGCTCTTCGCTAGTTCGCTCTCTTGCTCTGGCGCCGTGAAGGCCATATTGGTCACGACGTAAACATTGTACGTAGAGTTACCATCGAAGCCTTGTTGCTGAGCCTCTGGTATTGGAATGCTATAGTTGCCGTCAGCAGCGGGTGCTGGAGAGACTGACCAGTAGAGCGTCCCTCCCTTGTAAAAGAGGATTTGGAGGCTCTCTACCTTGTTCTCATTGAGTGCATCGTCCCCTGCCTCTGTAGCACGTAGTGAGCGGATCTCCTGCACGGCTAGTCGTAGGGATAGCTGCGCTGAGGAGGCGTCGTCATCAGGACATGCCACGGGTCTCTCCGCTATACATCCTGATACCATCAGCAGTATCAAGGCATACCCGACCAAACGGGTGGATATATCTATAAGTCTATTCATAATCTATGATGCTTCTAATGGTTTGCTAAGCATGCTTCTGACAGATCTTGATACCCTTCTCAGGCATCCCTGCCCCTACTAGGTCTAGATACTCCGAGGTGAAGAGTAGCTGCGTGCAGCGTAGGTTAACGCCTGCGGGCTTCGTAGCGATCACCCGAACGGTGTACTCGGTAGTGCCATCGGCTAATCCCTCTCGTACGGCTCCCCCTGTGATGTCAAAGCGAAAGTCAAGCGCATTGGTCAGTGTGGCGCGCCACTTAGAGGGATCGCTGCTGGAGCTTATCTTGACCTTGAACTCAGCAGCCTCCGTATCGGTCACGTAGTAGGTCGCTATAGGATCGGGAGAGAGGCTCACGATCTTAGGCACCTCGAGCTTCTTATCACTCGTCTCCACATCCCAGGGCAAGACTTCCGTCTTCAGCAGTAATGCGTTGTGCGCTCCGATCTTAGTGATCGTACCTGTCAGCTGGTAGTGATGATTGCGTTGCAGTGCGTAGTGATGATCGGCATTACTCGTCGCATCATTGACATAGGCTGTATAAGTCGTAGGGACTCCATTATAAAGAGCCTCGATGGTCAGTATAGGAGCATGACCTGTCGTATCGCTATCGAGACTCTCGTAGGTGTAGAGCGTCTTGTCAGGGATGTAAGTGGTCGTTGCGTTGTTGGCTAGCGTAGCTTCCTCAGCTTTGCTGTAGATCCATGTAGCCCCCAAGCTATAAGGATTTGGTGTCAAGAGCATACTGGTCTTAGGCAAGCGACTGATCGACACGCTACGGATGATGATTTCGTCATCGGTCGCCGTCTCTTGCTTCAAGTCAAGCGTGATCTTAGCTCTCGAGCGAATGAGTGCGATCTCGGTCTTGGTAGTCTGCTCTTTCGTAAGGGTAGCTGTACCCTGACCTATCATCAGGATTGGTTTCGGGTCTGTCACACTACTGGGGTCCGTCTCAGGAATAGCCATACCGAGCAGGTCACGCTTGAAGACGATCTTATTGAGAGCGTCGCTCATAGCAGGGCTCTCGTTGGCAATGACGTAGATATCCTTCTCTCCTTCGTGAGCCTTCACGCGTAGCCAGTCGCTGAGATTGGTTGGCGTGCTAAAGCTCTGCTGTGCATCTAGAACTCCTCCAGCCTTATTGAAGACTAGGATACGGACCGTCTGCACGGGTAAGTCCTCTACGAGGAGCTGCCCCCCGCGCAGGGTCATCGACGGGATAGAGAGCTGTACGGTGGCAGGCTCTAAAGTCTCTCTCAGCTCACTGCGCTGGCACCCTGAGAGCACTGTCAGGAGGAGTGCCGAGAGTGCGAGCAGCGTTGTAAGTATAGGTCTATATGGTTTCATAGGATTTCAAGCTTTGCATGTGAATGAGACTTTAGTAGATGACAAACTGATGTACGACATTCCACGGGGTCACAACGACCTGCACGGATATATCTCCAGATCGCATGTCGATGAGTACGTTGAGCATCTTGCCTATCTCAGGTAGTAGGAGCGTGCCTCGTGAGTCCTTGGTAAAGCTCTCCAGACACTTGTCGCCGACGTAGAAGTCTAGCTGGAATGGCTTGCTCTCGATAGGCGGGTAGACCCTAAAGGGTGCTATTCGGTAGTCGCCCGTAGAGCCATCGAGAGAGCCCGTCAGACGGTAGGTCGTGGGGTTACCATCGTATGTATCAACTATAGCGTAGTTGTCTAGGGACTTGCCGAAGAGTATCTGGGCTGTAGCGTAGTCTGTCGGGTCAAAAGCTTGTCGCTTATCAGCCTGACGACCGAGCCACTGCTCATAGCCTAGGACTGTCACATTGACCTGACAAGTGCGTCGGTAAATGTCTATCGTAGCAGGCTTGCCTAGCTCGACCTCGCCGTAGACTTGCTCTCGGTCTAGTCGGCCGGAGAAAAGGTCTGTCGGATATTGTCCAAAGCCCTCTGTACGCTGTAGCGGCATCTGTACATCCTCGATACGCTGTACGGACTCTAGTCGTGCTATGTCTGCAGGGGTTACATTACCCCAAGCGACGAAAGTGAGCGACTTAGGGCCGTAGTGCTCGATGTGTATAGGCTTGCGCGACTTAATCTCCTCGGCGTTGAGGAGGATCTTGTCCAGGCGCTTGCCGCTCTCGTCAAACGTGAAGAGTATCACGTTCTCTACATCCCCATCAGAGGTTATATCCTTGTTGGAGATATCTACAGCCCGTACGGTCAGTTCGAATGGTTGAGGGCAGTCCTCTAGATCCTCTGCGATACAGCCAGACAAGAGGGCTATCATCGACACTATCCACGCCGTGGTCGCTGTCTTATTGATCCATCTCTGTACGATATTCATATTAGTGTCTCAATGGGGTGCTTAAAGTGAAGAGAGAAGAGGAGAGTCTGCCGTCAAACATTTGGGATCCGTATGTTGACTATGAAAGTACTATGAAGGAAGTCTGATCATGCGCTTGACGCAGACTCTCCGACAGGATAGAGACGGCTCTAGAGCCACCACACTAGTCGGTGGCTCTAAAGCTATCTGTAAAAGGGTGTCTTACCAGACGACGTTTTGCTTGACGATGACCCAAGGTAGGACTGTACACTTGACGTCAAGATTGGCCGTCTCAGCAGTTGGATCCTCAGGAGAGTTCGTACCAGGGCCAGTGATTGTGAGTGCAATCTCGTACTTGTTGTTGCGCTCGATAGCGTTCTTAGCCGTATGACCGTCCGCGTAGGTATAGCCATCCTTTGCCCAGTTGACAAGGACTGGGTAGTAGGTTGAGTGATCTGTCGTAGATACGATCCAGCCAGCCTCTACAGCTTGCTGAGCTTGATCAGCCGTTAGGTCTGAGCCGTTAGCCTGTGTGAGCGTAGCCTTGAGGCAGAGGATGGTGGGGTGCTCTGCGGAGCTATTCTCTAGTACGTAGAAGCCCTTGCGTTCCTGTTCACCTGTCTCTGTGAGAGCCATCTTGAGCTCGGCCATCTCATTGTAGTTAGCCTCTGCTGGGGTGTACTTAGCGTCCGTCTTGCCAAAGAGCTTGACCCCATAGAAGTAGTTAGCATTTGTGTTAACAAGAGACTCGCCGAAGACATTGGACTGAGCCTTAGCGATGAGAGCTATCAGCTGACCCTCGTCAAACTTGACGCTGTAGAGATTCTTGTAAGACTCAGCGAACTTTACAGTAAGGTTCGTCAGAGCCATACCAGCGTGGATGTGCTGGAGCTCGATAGGCTTATCTATAGAAAGACGATTACCGTCACCATCTGCGTAGCCGTAGTAGTTATTGCCCTTCTGGAGGTTGACGGAGACAGGCTCTGCGGTGAGCATGAAGGTACCCTTTGTGGGGTCCTGGTCATCTGCAGAGAGTGTGTGCGTGAGTGCCTTGACCTTAGCTAGGGAGAGTCCCTTGAGATTCTGGTTAGCGTAGTTAGCTACGACGACCAGAGTCTTAGCACCAGCTGTCGTCTGGATCTTGGTGACCTCGAGAGAGCTAGCAACGTCAGCCTCCTTGTAGGCGACCTGTGCATCTCCCTGATAGACCATGACGGCTAGCTTCTGGACCTTCTTGTCCTCATTGCCAGCGCCATCCTCATAAGCTCTGAGGTCGGCCGACTTAACTGCGACGCTGATGGTAGCGTCTGTCTCGGACTGTTGTGGTTCGTCCTGATTCTTGTTGCACGCCGTGAAGGCGAGTGTGAGAGCCACGAGGCTCAGTAGGAAAAGCTTACTTTTCATAATAGTTGATCTGATTAGTGGTGAATATTTAGTTTGATTATCTGCTTAGAAGTTGTCCTGCATATAGTGTAGGTACTCATCGAGGTTGTACTGAGCATCGGGCAGGCCGAGCTGTGCAGCCTTGGTTAGGTAGGTACGAGCGTCGTCGTACTGCCCATTGTAGGCATAGGCGATGCCCAGGATGGTGTAGAGCTTCGTATTCTTCTTGTAGCGCTCTAGTAACTTGACCGCCTGCGCATAGCGACCCGCCTCAAAGTCCATGATCGCCGCATTGGTCGCTGGCTCGACAGCATTGGGGAAGGCCTCTGCAGCGATCGCCCAGGTCTCGTACCGCTCGGCACTGCCGGCCGGGTAACTATTAGCCACCAGATTGACCTCGGCTAGGCTGAGATGCGTCGGATGCGTCTTGATCACCTCCTTCGCCTCGGCTAGATCAAAGCCCTTGACCACAAAGGAGAAGGTGATGACCGTGCGACGTAGGGGCGGGTAGTAAGTCTGTAGTAGGTGAGCGTAAGTCTTGCCCTTGTCTATAGCGCGGAGAGCCTCGGTGCGTTTGTCGGCAGGAGTGTCTTGGATGATCTGTAGTATCTGCTCCTTATAGTCTACGCTGCTCTCCTCGATGGCGGCTCGTAGTCCGTCCCAGTCGGCACCCATGGCGCGTGAAGTGTAGTGATTCTTGAAGCGTGGATAGGTGCGTACGAGGTAAGCAGCGATGCTCTCGACACGACCCTCAGAGAGTCTCTGGTTGAGATCTGCATGACCCTCTGGGGAAGCATATCCAATCAATGAGAGGGCATCGACGGTCAGCGCACTATTGGTCGTCAGCTCCTGCACCTTATCGTTGATACGCTTGATCTCAGAGCGGTTATTACCGAGGTTCAGATTAAGGTTCGTCTTATTGACTAGGAAGGTAATCATAGCCGTGAGGCTCTCCTCACGACGCTTGGTCTCCTCGCCCTCAGGTACGAGCATCGCATAGCGATAAGTAGGCTGATAGAGCGGAGCTAGCGCATGCGGTGTCAGCATGGTGGTGTAGTCGCCTAGGTCGCAGCCGGCGCAGCCGTAGCCCTTAGCGTCAAAGAGTAGTGAGGCGTCCTTCATCCATAGTGCAAAGGGTACCTCGGCCGTGTAGTGGTAGTGTTGCTCACCGCTTTTGCTGCGAACTATATCGACCTCCTCGCCCGTACGACGTAGCATGATAGCCCGCGTACGACCCGAGATAGAGATCGCTGGCAGGTCGAGCTGGTCAGAGCCATCGTTGGCCCGTAGCGTCGGCACTACCTTTAGCACCGTATTGCTCTTCAGTCGCTGCATCTGGGTAAGGTCTAGATCAAAGTCGATGACCGCCTTGGCTCCCTGTCTCGTTGCGACCGTCTGAGAGCTGACTCTGAGCCCCGCTAGTGGATTAGGAGCCTCCTGAGCTACGCCCTCTGTCGGGAGCCAGAGCATCGCCAGAGCAACTAGAGCGAGCGTCGTGAGATGTAATATAGTGTGTTTCATATCTTCTACTGCTTTTGGTGGAGTTGTACGATTAGAAGAGGTAAATGAGTGAGAGGGTCGCTTTCGTCGGGCCTAGGTAATTCTTCTGCTCCTTGGCGACGACCTTGCCGCAGTGCTCACAGTTGTACCGCGTGTAGTCAAAGAGTATGTAGCCCGCACTGATCGAGGCCTCCAGGTTCCAGTGCTTAGCAAGTACCCACTCATATCCGTAGGTGATACCGACACCATATCCCCACCCCTGCAGGCGGTACTCCTTGAGGTGCTTGAGGCGACCTAAGGGTATGTCGAGCCTATTGACATTGTAAAAGCCCACGAGCCCATGTAGACCGAAGAAGTGCCCGTTGAACGCCTCACAGAGGTAGTAACGAGCCTCGGGTAGGACGGAGAAGTGTAGCCACTTCATCCCCGTCTCCTTATTGATCAGATTGATAAAGTTGTACCCTCCCGATAGGTCTATGGTCCAGCGCGGTGCGACCCGAACCTCGACACCTAAATTGGGAGTAGCAGTCCCCCAGTAGAGGAGATTGGTCTTGATCCCTACATCCTGCGCCGTACACCATGTTGTAATGGCAAGCAGGGAGAGAAGGAGGGAGAGAAGTCTATTTTTCATACGATTTGCAATTACGGGTTCGTAACTAATCCTGAGCAGAGAGGTAGCTCGTCGACCTAATGTTCATCTCGTGAACATGGGCGGGGATCTATTCCTCTTGTTTCTGCTGCAAAGTTAGACCTCGAAATCGCGAAATCTCTTATCAATTGCGGACAAATATTTATCAAAATCGGACAGGATTACATACCAGCACTTATCAATTTCAGACATGACAAGTAGCATAACACGCTAGTGTATAAGCACTTACAAGTGATAAGTGAGAAAATAAGGATAAGATCTCACCCCCACCCCATCTCTCGATGAAATGCAGGCGTAAAGGTCAAAATGGAGCACTCAAGTAGAGACTGTTGACTTTTGCAACAGTCTCACAAGCTTGCAAGCAAGATTGTCCTGACTTTGCAGAAAGGATGAAGCGCAAGGCACTGAGGGTGAGGTCTGA